>ERZ1034946.160-NODE-160-length-52586-cov-8.780149_pt1 | contig 52586 bp, 77 predicted proteins | sample MGYA00520591_ERZ1034946 | MGnify/ENA primary metagenome ERZ1034946 (study PRJEB33766, sample SAMN09781753) | gut metagenome | biome: gut microbiome | host: Homo sapiens | place: Madagascar | study: EMG produced TPA metagenomics assembly of the PRJNA485056 data set...
TAGTTGATTTTCCTGTAAAATACGGCGTGTCGTTCTGAGAACTTATTTAAAAAAAAGTATTCAGAACAACCCTGTTTATCCCGCTCGATTATTGACTTTTTTTTTACATCTCCAGTCTTTAAAAAGAACAAAATTTCGCACTCCTGCGGATGCTTTGGATTTATTACTATTTTGTCCAGAAATTCTCCCAGAACCGTTTTGGTAATATCTTCTGGATCAATTCCTTGCAAATCATTTAATATCTTTCCGATTTCTTTTAATTTCAAATGGGAATCTTTATTGGCTTCTTCTTTCGATTCCAGTTCGGAAAGTTTATTGCTTATGTCTTGGATTTCATTCTTGAATTTTTCATTTTTTTCAATATATTCAGATTTCGTTATAATTCCATCCAGATTAAGGTCGAGAAGTTTGTCTTTCTTTTTCTCTAGCTGAAGAATCATATTTTTAAGCCGGTTTATCTCAGCCCCATCGCTGCTGAAGTCTATGTTCTTTTCAACCAAACTTATATACTTTTCAATAGCTATTTGGATATCCCCGGATTTGTTGATAAGGTCTGCAAGCATTACCCTTAATTCTTTCTCACGTATACCAAAAGAGTTACAGCTTTGCGCTCCGTTTTTTATGCGATAGCTGCATACCCATCTTGCATCTTCACGCCCTCTTATAGTGTGCTGCTTCATCCAGTACGGTGCTCCATCATTACCGCAAAAGATATACCCGGTAAACAAATTGTTTTGTTTGAAAGACGTTCTATGGGATTTGATAGCATCGCTCCGTGTTTGCATAATGGCATTTGCCTTATTCCATACAGATTCATCTACAATCTGCGGAACATGGTTTCCGTCGTCTTTGTACATTGTCCATTCGTCCTCTGGCAAAAACTTTTGCTTTTTAGTGAACATATCGACGACTTTTACTTTACCGCCGCAATAATAACCTTTGTATTTCGGGTTCTTGATTATCTTTTTGATATTATCTCGGTTGAGTTTTCCGCCCTTGTAATTTCGATATCCTTTTTTGTACAGGTATTTCTCAATAGTGGATGTAGACCATTCTCCCGTGGAATACTTTTCGAATATTTCTTTTACCATCGGAGCTGTTTTGGGATCAACTGTAAGTTTTCCGTCTTTTTTGATGTACCCGTATATTCGGGATCCAAGGACTACACCGTTCTTTATTGACTGCGCATGTCCGAACTTTATTCGATTGGAGAGTTTTCTTGATTCATCTTGGGCAATTCCGGACATTATGGTAAGCCGTAACTCACTATCTTCGTCAATCGTATTGATGTTGTCATTCTGGAACCATACGCACACGCCATACATCAGCAATTCTCTTGTATATTTTATGCTGTCTAAGGTATTTCTCGCAAATCTGGTAATTTCTTTCGTCACGATCATGTCGATTTTACCAGTCTTAGCATCTGCCATCATGCGTTGAAATTCGTCCCTTTTTTCGGTTCGTATTCCCGATATTCCATTGTCAATGTACGCACCAACAAATACCCAGTTTTTATTTTGAGCAATGAAGTTTCTGTAATATTCATCCTGGTGATGTATAGAAACCTGTTGGTCTTCTGATTCTGTGCTTACTCTTGCGTAAAACGCCACTTTTAATTTCAGATCGAAAATACTGCAAGTTTTCAGTATTTCTCTAGTGCGATAAACGTTCATGCCCCGTTCTCCCTTCTGTTTGGAAGAGCAGAGATAAGATTATTATAACTTTAATCTCATCTCCGCTCAATAGTTTAAGCTAATTTTCCGAAAGAATTTCAATGTCAATTTTCTCTTTCGTTTCTTTACTGATTAATCCCTGACGGTATATGTGCTCGTTCAATGCCAGCAATAATGCTTTGTTCATTCTGCGCTCCTTTCTTTGCCAAAATGGTTCAAAATCCTTTTGAAATATTACAGGTATATATTTCTACGTAAACTCACACAAAATGGATTCTAGCGTTTTTTAGTCAATCAACTACTTTAATTTACAGCAAATCAAATATATCCATCTGTCCTTTGATTTCATCTTCCTTTTCATCTGTGAAGAATTTGCAGGCAATGTAGTTTGGTTTCCAGTCCACATCTCCGTTGTAGTTCAGACACCTCGGATGTTTTCCAGACCGGTACCGCAAACATTCATCGCATCGGTGATACGGATTTGTTCCGCCGGAATCTTTGTACATTGCACTTATCTTAATCATACGGGTCGCCCTCTTCAAATATGCTGAATTTTCTCAAAAGCTCCACGTCGTCTTTGGCTAATTGTATTTCACATTGTTCATTGAGCCTGCGTGCCAATTGACCAATAGTCGGATTTCCTTTGTTAGCCTGGTGAATATATTCATTTCCTTTTCTGACAACTGTCATTATTTCTTCTGGGCCAAATTCATACGTATCGTGCAATGCCAAAAGAAAAGTTATGCTGTTCTCGATGTTAGCCCAATTTTGACCATCTTCAAAACCTTTTTCACATCCGTCTTTGTAACTTTTCTCACGTTCTTCCGCCCTTGCATTTTCCACAACTCCGTTCAAGGCACTCACGGTTCGGCTGATCCCGTCTTCCTTGCCTTTCTGGTACGCTTTCTCAATCTCTTCATTTCTGGCAGCCAGGACTTTTTCTCTGGATTCATCAAACATCCGCTGCATTCTTTCAATCTTCGCAACCGAATAAGGCACAGTTGCCGGTTTCCCTGTGAATTTTCTTTTTAACACCACGCTGTTCATTTTCCGCCTCCCATAATCCCTGCTATCATTTGTTGTTTCATCGTTTCCGCTATGTACTCTCGGACAGATTCTTCCGGAAATGGTATCTCAAGCGACCGCTCCAGAATCCGGTTGGTGATACGCTCGTCATAATTAAGCTGAGAAATACAGTAATTACTTGTGAAAATCGTGATTTTTCGGCTTGTATAGCGGTTATTGATAATTTCATAGAACCTATCGTTAATCCAATCTTTATTCGATGTTGCTCCGAAATCATCAATGATAAGAATTTCAACTCTCGAAAGATCGTCAATGAGTTTCTTTTCGTCCTCTCCTGAGCCGTCCCATGTAGCTTTGATTTCACTAAGGATTTTTAAGGCTGTTGTAAACTTAACCACTTTTCCATAAATTTCCATTATTTCATTTGCTAAAACACAAGCTGCCAGTGTTTTTCCAGATCCTTTTGATTCTGAATGAAGATACAATCCCATTCCGACTTCCTGCATTTTGAGTAATGCATCATACCAGCCACGGATAGATTTACCTGCCTGTACAAATACCTTTTTACTTTCGCCATTAAGATATACACTGCTCCTTAAGCTTTTCCATCCGCACCCTTTGTACATTTCCGGAATCTCAGCAAACTTCAGACGTTCTTGTAGGATTCTCTTTTTTTTAATCCCACAGTCGCATTCTTTATAGAAGCTGTGTCCATCTTTATCTTTCCACAAAATATATCCTTCATCCTTGCATTTTGAGCATTTATACGAATGGAGTGTCTGAGTCATTACTTCCGTCCCATTGGTCAAATGGGACGAGCGGGATTGCCTGCCTTGCGGTTGCATTATTGGATTTTCCATTCCTTTCCTCCTTTCCACTGTTATCGTAAAAACCGTCTAAGATTTTAGGAAAATATGTTGGAGTGATAAACCAGTCAAACTTGGCAATGAAGTCTGTTTTCTTTCCAAGTAGAAAATCGCTTTCACGGATTTTACTGATCGCCTTAATCGCATCATCAATTCCATATTCCCGGATTCTTGTCTGCAACATCTTATATCGTTTTGAAGATGATTTCATTCTGGTAACAGGAGCAATGCCAACATCCTGTAATTTGTTCCATTCCTCAATAACACGTCGGACATCCGTCTGACGAATAGTATCTTTAGATACTATTAAATTATTATCTTTCTCTTTATCTTTATCTAATTCTATATCTATATCTAAACCTTTATCTATATCTGAGAGCGTCTTTGTTGCGTCTTTGTTGCGTCTTTGTTGCGTCTGCCGTCCTGATCGTTCTATTAGCCGAGTATCATCAATCGGATTTCCGCCCGTCAAAGAGTAACTACCATTGTCCTTTAAAAGCAGCATTTTCTTTTCGTCAGTATATGATGTTTCAGCATACCGATCTCTTGACAAAGTGTTGTGCATTCTCCAATGCTTAATTACAATCACGCCGTCCTCAAATGTAAGAACAAACCTTTTTGCAATCAATAATCGCAGGTCATCTTCACTTGCTCCTGTGATTTTCATTATCCTTTTTGGATTTCCAATGAATCCATCATCGTCAGCCCTCATATTCAAATGAAAGTATAAGCATTGCGTTGTTGCCGGCATATCCAAGAATGCGTCACTGTCAACAATTTTCATCGTAAACATTCGTTTCTGTGCCAATTCTAAAATTCCTTTCTCCAATTCCTGGTTTTTCAAAAGTGTTTATTTTAATTCAACTTCAATTCCATTGATTTTTAGTTCTCCATTTACCGGAATTACAAGAGATGGAACGCCGTTTATTTCTTTCAGTTCAATCAGAGCAATTTTATCTGGCTGGATGCAGATTGTTGCATCTGGTGTTACAATTTTTGCAGTTTTTGAATTATGAATATTGTCAAGAGCAACAGGCTCATTGCTGAAATACATTTCCCAGTTTTCTTTGAAATCCGACAACTTCTCGTCTGGAACTCCGCAATATCCAAAAATCTGTTCCATTTCATCACATGACACGGTTACCATCTCCGGGCTGTCTTTCTTCTGTTCTTTTACTTCCTGCAAAGATTCAACCAGACTTTCCGCGAAATTGAATGTTGTATTTTCTTCGAAATTGTCCATGATAAAATCTGAAAAGACATTGATCTCGTTGCCGGGTATACGGGGAATTGGTGCGCCAAGAACATTTTCAATGAAGTCGGGATGAATATTCTTTATGTTTTTGCTGAAATACAAGGTTCCATGAATATCAGTGCTTCTGTCATTGAATACAGGGAATAAAAATCCTGTTTCTGGTCTTGAGACTACCCAATCACGAATTCTGTCTTTGATGTTATTTTCAGCCACATCATAGCTAAGCCCAGCCTTTGAAAGATTTACTGGACAAATGCTGCACAGAATGTGTTCATAAATTTCTTCTGATGCATCGTGCATTTCGGTTCCATCAGAAGCTTTTCCTGGAACGTCATATACTGCATGAATGAGAACTATGTAGTAATTTTCGTGATAATCGTAATTTTCAATCACTTTGTCGTAGAACTCGTCCAAAAGCTCATCATTTTTAAGCTTACTTACTCTTATCCGCATAAGAAATTCCTGTGTTCCGCCCTCTTTTTCCTGTGATAATGGGAAATCAAGGTTCATAAGATTTTTTCCAAGTCTGCCAGACATGGTTTTCTTGAAAATGTCAAAATACTTAAACATTTCTTCCTCTGGAAGAGACAGGAATGCTTCTTTAATTTTGGTTTTCTTGTTCTTTTCTGCGTCCACATAACAACCACAAATGCGTGTGATTGTGCAATTGGCTGGAGTAAACTGTTTCTTAATTTCTGCGATTTCTTTCTTATTCATTCTTTTCCATCCTTTCTGCTTCTCTCACTTATTTCTTCTCAATCCACTTCCATGGTTAATCATCCGCTCCAAAAAATTTTCTTAAACTATGCTGATAATTTTTCACTGTTCGTTCAAGAGTACTATAAGCCGACCTCAGCGTGCATCTTTCTTTGTACCCGTCACATTTAGTTCCGAATAGAATAGCGTTTCTACATATACCGTCTTGGCTAGCGCAACATTTATTCATTCTTCATCTCCTCCAATTCCACTTATACGATATTTTTCTCATCCAATGTTGCTTTTTCAACAGCTTTCAGATAATCAATTTGCCGCTGAATGTAAGGATCGGTTTCTTTCCCGCCGGATGCAAGCCAATCAGAGATTCTACTTTTTACATCCTGTAAAACCGATATAGGAATCAGTCTAGTATTAATGGCATTCAGTACTTTAATCATTAGCATTCATCTCCTCCAACTTCTTCTCAGCTTCTTCACGGGTGAGGAATACCAAATCATTTAATTCTCCGAGCCATTCATCATGGTTTGCCCACAAAAACTGTTTACCATCTTTGCCGCATTCAATTCCACTTAACACGTTTTCCCGAATATCCATGCCGCATATGTCCCATACAGTTGTACCAATAGAACACGGCAATCTCACAAGCAAGCCCTGTTCTTCTAAGTCTTCATATTCGGCAAGTTTATTGCAGCATTTGTTATGACCGTTGTTTCTAATGTCAGTTTTTGGAATTGCCTGCCGATGTTCACCATCGTCAATCCACTCTGTTAATCTCTCCATCTACTTCACCTCTTCCATCTGGTTTTCTACTGTATCCGCAAGCAACTTCAGCGAATCGAGGAATCCTTCTGATAATGCTGTTCTGTCAACATTTCCGGAAAACGCTCTTACAATGCTTATCGCATCTCTAAGTTTTCCCTCTTCTTCAATAATTTCAGCTGCATCATACAGTGTTTTTTCATCTCCGTTGTAAGTGACCGTTTTATTATCATAAAAGTTCAGCACATTTGGGAATGGAATTCTAATAAAGTCCAGGTTACGGCCTCTGGCCCACACAAATCCCTGCAATTTTGCGATTCTTAAAACGCTTTCGTATTCGTCCTGTGTTCTCACAAACATGCTCTTTCCTGTCAAATTAATCATCAACATTCCCTCCTGTAATCTCATCAATACAAGCATTCCAACCAACTTTATAACTCGGCGGTTTACCTCCTGCTTTGAAATACTCGCCGTTATAAATCCCAGTTACTTTCATTTTCTCTGGCAATGGCTTCAATGGACACCAATCAGGTTTAGTGCATACATCCTTAATTCGTCTCGATTTGGTTTTGCAAAAATGCAAGTCACGACTTACCATGCGTAAATAACACGAATAGCAATCTTCTGGCGTGTCAATCACTAATACTGATTTATTCATTCAGCCCCACCACCTTTTACAATTTCAATTGCCCTGTCTAATGCATTTCCTACATTTTCATAAGCAACATCTAGCTTTTTATCACCTGTATTTGCTATCGAAAGCCAATACATCGCCTTTAAATCTTTTAACTGCTCCACAACCTTGTCCACATCAAAAGCTGTCGGCTGCTCATCAATCACTGCACCTATTGCAAAATCTATATCTGAACCGCCAAGTGAATCAATTATTTTGTCTGCATCAATTAAACGCATTTATTCATCCTCCCACACTCCCAACAACCGCATTCTCTCATACAGTACAGCGACGGTCTTGCGTCTGTATCCGTAAAAGTCTTTCGGATTCATTGGGATATATCTTTCTCTGCTGATTTTCCTGTAATTCTTCCGGTGCAAGATATTCTCGATCACCATATCCGCTATCACCGTATTTTTGGGGCAAGCTGACAAGGCAGCACTGGAAAGCAGGTATCCGTACTCTGCCGGGAAGTCTTTTAGCATCGTATTCAGTTTTTCAATGTCTTCTGCTGGGATACCGTAGTCCTTCAGTTTTTTATTCCTTGTCAGCATACCGTTGCTCCTTTCTAGCCTGTATAGTCTTCAAATCGTTCGCACGCCATGAATGCGAATCTGGAATTTACCCATCTCTGCATCCGCTTTAATGGATCACGTTTTTTTAATTTATATTTGTCATATATCATTACATATGGACTGTATCCAAGATCTCTCAAGGTGTAAATTCGTTCCAGATCCTGCTCCATAGTTGTGTTAAATCCGCAAAGCACATAAACGCTCATTTTCCGATAGTCCCATCCTGTTTCTTTTTTAAACATTTCAAACTTCGGAACGATTTTGTCCTTGTCCTCATACCTATCCCATGCAAAGTGAATCTGCTTAATCTTCATTTCTTTTAGGTACTTGGTTTTTTCCGGTGTCATTATGCGGATATCACAGCCCTGTGAAAAATCTATCCATGAGCCGCTAGAAATAAGTTGTTGGCTTAAGTTTTTCCAATCCTTACAAGCAAACATATTTGGGTCTAAAAGGATTATGTTCTTTTGCCCAGCCCAGAACTCAGATAGATCAGCTACTTTCCTGCTACATCTTCCCTCTTTTTTTTCAACAATACAGAAATCGCATCCTCTCGGACATCCTCTTGTCAAGAACCCGTAGGCGGTATCCTTACACAATTCTGGATATAAACTGTAATCCGGATAGATGTGTTCAATTTCATCCATTAATGGCTTTCCACCGGACGGATACTCGTATCCTGTCCCACCTTTTATGATTTCCGTTGCGCATACAGGGTGCGGATAGTCCGGAGTGAACGCAAACACCTTGCTCATATATACCCTATCTGGTGGATTTATCCATGCTGTCAGTGGGTCATACCACTCTACGGAATCACCATTTTTCTTGTGCCATGCCGATATTTTCATCAATGGCAAATTCGGGAAATTGTGTCCATCAACATCTATAAGTTGTACTCTCATAACTTCCTTTCTACTCGTCTGGGTGGTGCTTGTCGTACATGATCGCTACGCATACAAGGCCGGCCACTCCGAATATGGTTCCAAGAATGAATCATAATATGAATGTGATCATGCTTCCACCTCCTCATAAGTTTTTCTGAATATATCTGGTTTACATGGATAAAATTCTCCGTGAACACCTTTGATGATATAATCTCCAATGTTTGCAAGATGTTCGCCCTCAAGTGTCTTAATAACCAGACCGCCCGGAACCTTCCAATGGTCAATATAGAAATTCTTACCTTCTGCCGACATGTACTGGTCTGTACACTGATAGTCCGTCAGGAAATCGAACATTTCTCGATGATTTGTACCAGTCCACTGTACTGCATCAATTACAACCGGTTTCTTTCTGTACTTCATACAACCACCCCACTATCCTCTGGAATCTGATAATCAATATGTCCATTTACATAGGCTTCCTGAATCATATCCAATACTTTCATGGCTTTTGCTTTGGTGGAATACTCAGCGATAATGCAGCAAGCGCCTTGACTTCCGACATATATTGTTGTCGCTCCATTAATGTCTTGAATTGCAATACTGAAAGCATTATCAATATTTACTATTATTGTTTTATCCTGACTTCTGATTAACATTTTGTGTCCTCCTTATTCGATGAAACTCGTTCCGCACTGGCAATGATAACTAATGTGTCCGTTATATTTGCTCACGTTCGCTTTTACCTTTCTACCGCATGAAAAGCAAGTTACCTCTTTCGTCAGCGGCTTTGCATATTCTTTCACTTCTTCGTCTTGAATAAACCTCTGACCGCACCAGTGACACTGATTAGTGCTATATGGCATCTCTCCACAAATAGGACATTCCGGAATCATTCCGTAACCATCATTTACGATAGGGAGTTTGATCGGTTCTCGCTTTGAATAGATGCTCCAGAGTTCTTTTCTGCGGCTCTCTTCGTCCTGCGCCTTTAACGCTTTGTACTTTCTTTCCTCTTCTTTGTCCCAGTAAATGATGCAGGCTTTATCTTCTGGCAAAATGTTTTTGGTGTACGGCTGTGTCGTGCAATGGTAGCCTGTTTCACCTTTCCTTTTTCTTGGCTCGCATCTTACACAGCCACCACATTTTTTATCCAACAATTCTTCTGGATAAATGCTTGTGCTGGAACGTCTTTCTCTTACTGGCATTCCGTCGCTGAATTTAATTTCGCTCATTTTTCCTCCTTATTTTCTCATATAATTCAAAATATTCTTCCAATGTTTCTGGTAGTTTGATACAATCTGGCTCATAAGGCTTGGGATATACAGTGTATCCACACTTCGGGCATTTGATTTCCGGCGGATAGTATTCAACCCATTCCATGTTCCCACCGCATTTTCTGCAACGAATGTACCTCTCTACTTTCTTTGGTTTTGCCTTGAAGAACGAAGCGTAATTATTATTTTTCATTTCGCTCCCTCTTTCTTTGCATCGGAAACATCCATCCTTTCTTTTCATTCGATGCAATCCAATCGAATTTTAGTTCTAATAATTGATACTCTTTATTGCATCTTTCACAGGTGAATCCTTTCACTTTACTGTATTGCCCTATAATTCCACCGCATTTGCATCTACAGTGTTCGTAGTTCATTTCCATCTTCACTTTCCCCATGTAAGCAACTGACACGCTATTGTGTAGTCCTCCATGATTGATTTATCCAAACGCTACCTGTCCGTTATTCTGCATATAAATCATCGGCGCGGCTTTGCGCTCTCCGACTTTCAGATACGGGCAATTAGCTTTCACAAGTGCTTCTGCCATAACCGGCACAACACTATTTCCGATTCTTGCTACTTGTTTTGCAATCGGGTAGTTTCTCCATTTATAGTCCCGATCAATGATGTAATCTTTCGGAAACCCCTGCATTACCTTTAATTCTTCCGGCTTTAGCATTCTTAGAAAAATATCTGAAATAATGTATTTCTCTCCATGGATATCAACCAGAACATTTACCAGTCCGAACCTGTCTTTTGTGGTAATGGTTCCGAGTGGCTCATTAAGCACCTGTCCGCATCCTGTTCCGTAATATTTAACCAGAAAAGCGGATATCACTCCGAAGTGCCCGGGTGATGTGGTTATTGTATGCAATGGCTCATCACATCCCTGACCGATTCCAGTTTTGTAATATTTTGTGATAAAAGCTGTCACAAGCCCATATCTATTCGATGTATCAATGGTTTTTATCGGTTCGGTTAGCAATTGTCCTCTGGAATCGCCTTGTCTGGTTTCTCCATGATACTGAATGATAAATGCCAGCGCATCTTTGTTCTTCACAATGTAAGGGTCTGGATTATCAACGATATATTTTTTGATTCCATTTGCAATGCGTTTCTGTGTCGCTTCTGCCAACGGTTTCGGACGGTCGAAGATGCTTTTGCCTAAGTCTGACCAATCAATATAGTCTCCACACTGTTCGTATCGTTTCAGACCGTCTATTCCAAAACGATTATGCGTAGGATTTGGCCATACTATCTGTTTTCCGTCTCTGCGAAACACTGCATACCAACGTTTCCTTGTAGTCGGCGCTCCATAATCCGCAGCTACCAGTTCCCGGCTGTCAAATTCATAGCCGATATTTTTCATTGCTGAAATAAATTTTCGATAATCTTCACCGGCTCTTTCCTTGATCGGATGTCCTTTCTCATCGAGTGGCCCCCATTGCTGTATTTCTTCCACGTTCTCCATAATGATTACATCTGGAAGAATTGCTTTTGCGTGCTTATATACAGCCCATGGAAGAATGCGAAGCCCCTGTTTCCTCGGCTGACCGCCTTTTGCTTTTGAATGGCTTGTGCAGTCCGGGGAAGCCCACATCAACGCCACATGTTGATTTCCGACATATTTCTGCAAATCTACTTTGAAGATATCTTCTGTCAGATGAAGTGTTCCAGGGTGATTTGTCTTGTGCATCAGGATGGCGTCAGGGTCGTGGTTAATTGCTATGTCAACTGGTCTTCCAAGTGCCATCTCGATTCCTACTGAAGCACCACCACCTCCAGCAAAGCAATCTATGATTAAATCTCTCATTTATACTCCCATCTTCTTAACCAGATTCTTATTCAATTCCATCCAACATCATTTTTAGTTTTCCGTAACATGGGCAAATCCTTGTGTTATCGAAAACGTCCCGTAGCAGCACACAATGAGAATAAATCTCTTCAACTTCATAAATGTGCTCCGTCTTTTCTTCTCCGCGATCTGTATAGTTGATACGATTTCCTTTGCGGATTCCGTATCTTTCCGCCAGATACACCCTCAATCCTTGAATTGTTATAGCATTATTTCTCATCTGAACATCTACTCTCATTTCTTCTCCTAAAAACCGATTTTATCTTCGCTATCGAGGATTTCTTCATCCTCGTCGTCAAAGTCGAAATCTGGCGTTTCTTCCACATCAGTTACTTTCCATCTCGACATGTTCTTTCCTCGTTTAATCAGTTCTGCCCGCTGCTCTTCTGTCAACTTTCTCGGAGCTCGTAAATTTGGTACGTATTTCCTCGGAACGTGAGCGAAAATCGAGCCATCTTTGTTGATTGCGATAATCTTCACATCTTCCGGATTTTCTTCTTTCAGTTTAAGTGTTCGATTCTTTAAGGTACTTCCGTTGTATGCTGATACCTCTGCATAATCGCTTCCACGTATCCATGCGATACTGCATTCATTGCAATTCTCTGCCATTATCTTTCCTCCGTTTTTAATATTTTTCTCAGCTTTGATGTGAGTAAATCAAACTGCGCAAGCATGTCCTTGTCCTTATGCTTTCTAACCGTGATATCATCTTCCGAATCATCCAAGTAATATTCACCATTGATAGGTTCTCTGTAGTCTATTTTTGATTTGAAGTCCCACCCGGAAAGATTGAACCTGTCAACAGCTTCTTTCCTGGTAAGGGTATCTACGAACGTCCCGTCTAAGGTGTACAGATCGTAAAGTTTCATCTTTCGCTCTTTCTTACCAACCGGTATTTTCTATGAGAATTGCTCCCCGAAAATTCGATCAGTCCGTCATCCGCAAACTGGCGTAAATGTCGCTGCACTGCGCTAGGGCTCAAGTCCAATTCTTCAGCTATGGTTTTAACCTGCGGCATCTCGCCTTTGTGCTTTTCGTATTTTACGATGAAATAATAAATATCTTTACGATTCTGTTTGTATTCCATGTGCTTTCTACTCTTTATTTCACGTATGGTCATTTCTCGTAGTTCCTTTCATCAAGCATTTCTTTGAATTTCTCAAAGGCTTTGATTGAAGTTTTGTTGTTCTGCTTTTCCGGCTTCAGAGTAATCTGCAAATGAGTGTCGATAATATGTGATAAGTCACGGGCCAGCGCTTTCTTGCCTTGTTGGATACCATCACGATATCCTTTCGCCGGTCGGTAATCAGCAATCTTTTCCTTTCCCTCATCCTGTCCACCGCCAGTCTTGTTTTTCACGATCCATCCGGCATCAATGGCTTTTTGGATGTATTCTCTTTCTTTTTCGTCAAGCTGCGATACCAGACAGTGAAAGAAATCAATCTTGTATCCGTTCTTGTTCTCTTCCGAATACAGCCCATGTGCTTTCATGGAACGATCAATATGCTGTTCGTATCCCGACATGTGTTGTGCCAGTCTGGTGAGAAGTTTTACTGACTGCCCGATATATCCATGGGTTTCGGTACGCCAGAGTATATATATCCCGGTTCCTTCATCCAGTTTCGGGTTCACTTTCAGAAGTTTCTTCTTATTGCTCGCTTCAATGGCTTTCGCCTGTCTGAATTTCTTGTAATCCAACTGAAATTCCTTTCAATTACGAAAACGGTAAATCCGGATCGTAAGCCGGTTCAGCAAATGTGTCGCTTTCCGGTGCTGACGGTGGAACTGCGCCGATGTTTTCGGACTGGTTGCTTCTACCTTTGCTTTCCACAAACTCATGAGTTTCTACCAGACAGTCATTTGTGTAAATCTTCTTTCCATCAGTGTCCGTATAGTTTCCGGTCTGCCAACTGCCGATGACTGCAATTTTCATTCCCTTATGCAGGTATTTTTCAGCAAAATCTCCATTTTTACCAAGTGCAACACAATTTATGAAGTCTGCTTTTCGTTCATTATCTTTGCGATACTGTCTTTCTACTGCAAGAGTGTATCTGGCAATGGTTATGTTGTTGGTTCCGGTCCGTATGTCCGGGTCTTTTACTAATCGCCCGATCAAAATTACTTTGTTCATGTTATTTCTCCTTATAAGCTTCCGGCATCGGCATCCACGCCGAAACCGTATATTTTATCTCTCTTCCAACTCCAACATCTGCCCATTCGCCGTTTCCAATGTATCTCAGAGATGTCGGCCATTCAGCACCTTTGATTGTTACCGTGTACTGCGGCAGTTCCTCGATATCAACATCTTCGTCCGGCTCCGGCGGCAACATTAATTCTGTTGGAATCCACTCAATTACTGGATTGTAAGATGTAAGAAGTTCCTTCGCCTTTTCCAGTGCATCGTTCCATCCTCTGTCGTACAAACTGGATGTTGGAGAGATTTCCTTTTTGATTTTGTCCATAACCTTAATTAAAATCTGCATCCTGTCACTCCTTTTTGTCTTCGTAAAAACTCACGTAATCAAACCACTGGTCTTTGATAAAATGTCCGATGATTTTCACTGAGCTTCCCCATCCCTTTGTTGCGACCCGAACATGCTTTCCTTTTAAATCTACAAGATCTTCAACACCAACTACATCCATAATTCGCATGATTGCTTCCATTCCAGAAGCAGAACCTTTAAATTCTTTAGCTCCCAAATATCCATGTCCAAGAACATATCCGCCGTAAACTACTCCCCATCCGCCACCGTTCAGCGTAAGGTCAAGTGAAAGTACTCCGTGATCTCTGAAATTTAATGACACATTTGTAATTTCAGCGTTTTGAAGTTTATATCCATCCGCCAATAAAAGCTCTTCTGTCCATTCTTTCAATTTTATTCCTCCTCATAATCATTGCAGTACAGTGAGCCGTAATCCCAGGCTAATGTACAGCAATAACGAAATTTGCATTTGCTACAATCTGTCATTTCCATATCCCCTTCTCCTTTCAAAACGGAAACAAATTTAAATCAACTTCCAAACCGGCTTGTCCAATCTGAATCAGAACATCATCCCCGACAACTTCTTTAACTTCCTTAAGCATTTTTTCGCCATCTGAAGCATCACCGCTTAAATGTACCAGTGTTACCGTTTTAAGCGATTCTGTGCGATTTTCCTTAATGAATTGCTTACAAGTTGACAAAGAACAATGTCCGGTGATCTGGTGCTTCCACTTCGGATTGTTTCTATCTATTAGTTCCTCACAGTAATTGCAGCCGATAACTAAATGATCGAGTTCCATTGATTTGAATTTGTACCGGCAATGCTCAAAGTCTGTTAGGTAAAGAAGCTTTCCCATTTCTTCATGTTCCACCAGATATCCGAAATTCGGGCACGGTTCTTTATTTGCAGATGTATGCGGCAAGCTGAACGGAACTGCGCTGAACGAGCCGATTTTAAAGTATTTCTTTTCAGCAACAGCTTTTATAGTTCCGTCCGTTATGCCTAAGTTTTTGATTGTTTCTTGCCCGGTATAGACCGTGATTCCGGCGTTCATGATTTCACGAATAGCTTCGGTATGATCGCCATGGATTAACCATGTTCATGTGAAAGAAGTACGCCGGAAACGTTGTTTATCTGGTATTCAATCCCTCTGAGGATTTTCTTGTACTTGCATCCGCAGTCAAGAAGAACGATCTCGCCTGTGCTTGACTGCAAAGCGTAACAGTTTCCATTAGTGCTTCCTGTTGAAATTACTCGCATGAACATTTTGAATCACCTCGCTTTCCATGAACTACATTTATGCATTCAAGATATCGTCAGCTTCATCTATGGTTTTCTCTAAATCGGAATAGGCATATGGAATGTCCTTCCCTCTATTTAGACTCTCTAACTCTGCATAGCTTACTTTGTACATGCTATCTCGCATTAATTTGAGTTGCTTCAATGGAAGTTCGATGGTTATTATCTGTTCCCAGTCTTTTTTGCTATCTACTCTCTTCATATCATCACCTCGATTTCAATCTTCTTCCGCATATCGGGCAGTAATTAATTTTGATGAATGCATTTACTGTGTAAAGCCTGTATTCTCCGCCTTTATATCTGATTTGCGTAAAATTAGTGCATTCTCCATTAAATTCTGTGTAAATCAGATCTTCGTTATCATCTCGGACAGGTCTGCAATACTCGCATTTCATACTTCATCATCCTTTGGAAATCTAAATGCTGATACATTATCGTGCGTTACCGCATCATGATAAACACGGCGCAACATTCCCATGACTTTCTTGGCTTTTTCTTCTGTGGAATACATTCCCATAACAATTTTTTTTGGAATAGTAATTTATAGAAGAGTAGTAATTTACAGAATATGCAACAATTAATTCACCCGCGCGAACAATAGTACTGCTCTCATAAGGGATATCAATATCTCCTGTCTGACCAATTAATCTCATTTTATTCTCCTTTCAATTTCCAAATCCATACTGTGGCATAATTTGATACAGTTTCCATGAAGCATATGGTTCTTGCACGCTCCGTACTTTTCGTTGAATTTCTCAACTGGCATCTTTTCTTCGTTTACTGCACGAACCCATCTACGAACCTTTTTCTGAGTATTTCTTTTTCTGTCACCACGTAATTTTCTGATATATTTTCCCTCATCAGTCATGTAATGGTGGAATCCAAGATAACACAGTCCCATTCGGAACGGAACGATTTGCGATTTTGGATTAAGCTTCAATCCAAGGCTTTTTACCATAAGTCGTATCGCTTCCAGAAGTTCTTGAGCTTCTTCTTTCGTCTTGCACAATACATAGAAATCATCATTGTATCGTCCATAATCCGAATTACCAAATTCAATCGTTATCATTTGATCTAGCGAATGAAGTAGTAGCAACGCATACTTCTGATTAACTTGGTTTCCTAATGGCAATCCCGGGCTTTCTGTACTGTCAATAAATAAATGGTTCAGCCAGATTGCAAAATCATCATCAAAATAGTAGTCAAGGACGTCTTTCATTATTTCATGATCTATGCTGTAAAAATATTTATGAATATCACATTTTACAATCCATCCATTTATTCCATTCTTTTCATAGAAATCCAACATCTGTTCCTTTAAACCGTCCATTGCCATATGTTGTCCTTTTCCCTGTTGTCCAGCGGTATTCCATTTAATCAGAATTTTTTCAAGCTTCGGAGCCAGAACATAATCGGAAAAGCATCTCTGCACTACTTTATCCTTGAATGCACATGATTCTATTATCCGTTCTTTTGGCTCATGGATTTGAAATTTATTATATGGATTTATGGTATACGTTTGCCTTTCCAACTGTTCTTTTAGAAGGTGAATACCTTCAAGAGATAAATTAGAAAACCTTGCAGTGCCTGAATTGAATTTTTTACCACTCTTAACTTTCTTATAAGAACGATATAAATTTTCAAAATTTGCAACAATTTCTTTATCCATTGTTTTTGTTCCTTTATATTTATCCATTCCGGAAAGGTTATGCATTTACTTGTATCTTTACTGATTTCAGCTTTGCGCTTACTCTGTCTGCCCGTGATCCAGGTTGGGCGAACACCGCTACTGTTGTTGTAGTTATTGTTGTTGACATTGCCGGAAGGCGAAACAACGGTATTGCAACGCATAACCTAAGTTGTTACCTGTTTCTGTCTTTTGATCTCCAAGCGATCGCCATATGTTTCACATCCATGACCATTTTTGACCACGCTTCCATGCTTCCTGAATTTATGATATTCAGTTCATAAGAAAGCTCTATAAAATACATAAGCTCGTCGCAATGAGTAATAGCTTTTGTTTGTAACTCTAATCTTTCTCTTTTATAGTCTTTTATATCTGTTCGATTGGCTTCAAAAAGCATTTCATATATTTCTAGAGATTTATTCTGCATTTTATCTACAAGAGAAAATCTAAATTTCTTTGGATATCTCCGTGCGTTACTGGTCATGATTAACGTATGCTTGGCTAATTGTTTCGCTTTTGTGATAACTCTTAAATCTTCATTTGCCATCATTTATCATTCTCTGATTCAAAGATTGAAGAAGAAAAGATACAAACTGGGCAAACACCGCAACCGTAGTCGTAGTAATTGATGTCGACAAAGCCGGAAGGCGAAACAACGGTAAGTGTTGAATCGTAATCATTTACTGGTGTACTCCATGGCGTAATTAACCACCACCATTTCGGCATGTTCGGCAGTAATTTACGATATTTCCGGTACTCATCCACAGTCAAAAGCGAAATCTTATCTTCGCAATGTCCGTATTCTGTCTGCCCGTCCAGAGAAAGCAAATCACGATCAAATCCGATGACTGCATCCTCTCCTAATTCGTACGCAATCTTTTTTAAAAATTTAGTGTTTAATTCTTCTCGAAGTTTACTTGAAATCCAGTTATTTGAATCCGAATCAAATGTTCTTTCTTTTTTATCAAATCCATTCAAAATGGCAAAATATCCTTTTTCTGTCTTATCCAGAATCATCCATTCCATTCCTGCGATTTCTACCGTTTTACCAATTTCTGGTTTTTCCATATGCTGCTTTTTATATTCAGCAAATTCTTTGTTGATCCGGTTTAATTCATTTTCAAAATACTTCAGATTTTTCTTCATTTTCATTCCTCCACTTTAGATACAAAGAGATTAGATTTTAAGATACAAACTGGGCGAACACCGCCACAGTCGCCGTAGTCACCGTCGTGGACAAGGCCGGAAGGCGAAACAACGGCTATGGCATATTTCCATCCTCGCTCCTCAGTACTCCACGCAGAGCAGGTCCAATAGTAATCATTCAACTCCTTATTCGGCATCAGTTCTGTATATTTGCGTGCTTCATCAAATGTCAGCGGTCGAACTTTGCATTTCACTTCTCCGATCTCCTGACCGTCCACAGTAATCAGATCTGCCACATCAGTTTCGATGTTTTCTTCTCCGAATTCTTCCTCAAAGTCTTTCAGAATCTCAGTATCGCAAAGTTTTCTTAATGATGATTCCTCATAGTTGCTTGTGTTATTATCAAATTTCACATTTTTTTTCACAAATCCAAGAGAAATAATTTTGGTATGTTCTGTATACTGTTCCAGAACTTTGTATTTACGCTTTCCGGTGGTCTGGAAAATATCTCCAGGATTCAGCTCAGATAATTTCACTTTTCCTGATTCTTCCTGTTTTTCCAGAAGTTCAACCAGTTCTTTTGCTTTCTTTAAAATTTCACTATTACTCATTTTTAGTACCTCCTTATTTCGCTGTAAACGAAATTAACAAGTTGATGGCATTGAGAATAACCAGTGTAATCATCATCGGTAATGTTTCTTTCTTTACGAACGCATAAACTGTTGCAATAATCCATGCGATAAATGAAATTGCAAACAGAACAAGCGAACACGAATGAACTAACATATCACATTTCCTCCTGTTTCATAAAATCTGGAATCTCGGGTTCTTTTCCTGCTGCCGGAACCGGTTCTTTCTCTACCGTCTGGACAGTTTCTGCGACCGTTGGATACTTCGGCTGTTCCTCGATTGCCATCGGATCTGGGACGAATTCCTCTGTGTTGGCGTGTTTCTTAATATCTTGCTCAACAGCCTTTTCCAAGTCGTAAATTTTGTAATCTGCATCTGCGATTTCAATAGCTTCTTCCGTGGTGTAAAGGCCATTTGAAAGTTCCGGGCAATTCATTCTTGAGAAGAAAGAAGCTGCTCTGTATCTCAGCATTACCTGCGGCATTGTAATCCACTTTGAACCATTTTTCTTTGTCCATCCCTCTGCATTTGCCATATCCATTGTTACCTCGATTCCGGTAACTTTACGACCGTCCTTTTCTGTCCAGCAAGTACAGGAATAAGGTTTTCCGTTCTTATCCCTCTTTTCATCAAACTGCAATTCCATGTCATATTTACCGGAACTGTTAATCATTGCAATCAAGAATGTGGCTCTCCATGCCGGTCTGCCCTGAATGACATCAAGATTCTGCATAACCGTGAGAGGGCTTGTTTTCAGTCGATTTGCCATGTCGATTGCTACAAGGCCATTTGCAAAATTCCCCTGATATTCTCTCGGAACGATCGTTGACTGAGCAAAGGCCTTTGCCATCTGGGTTGCCATCGTAAAGTTATCTGAACTTCCGAAGATTCCCAAACTGAAATCTGTGTTCAGTTTTACCGGTGTTCTCTTTTCCTGATTCTGTGTTGATACTGCATTTTTGTTTTCTGCCATTTTAATTCTCCTTTTCGTTATTTATATTTGCTAACACGCTTTTTGCGTGATTGCATCCGTGTTATTTGTTATGACTCTCAATCCTCAAATCCTATCTCACAGGTCACACAGGTTTTGGCGAGTAATTTCTATTCTCACCTTTCGGCTGCGAAATCAGCCGCATACATTTCTGTATGATTAAGGCAATCATCAGACTGCCTCGCTATTTTATTTTTTAATCCCGTAATATTCACGGGCTTCTTCTTTCTTCTTTTCAGTGACTTCTCCGTCTTCCATGAATAGGGTTGACATTGCAATGTTTCTAGCAGCATTGAAGTCTGCATTAAACCCATACTTATATTTTTTATGGCTTTCGCACTCTGAGTTCGCACACTCAAATGATGCCTGTGTTTTTCTCTGATCTGGTTCCCAGTGTCCGCATACACTGCAAACCTGTGATGTGTAGCAAGGATTGATTTTCCTTACCACGATCCCGTATCGGTCGGCTTTATATGTGATATATTGCTGTAGTTTGTAGTAACTCCAGTTTCTAAGGATAAACTGGCTCGTATCATATCCTTTTAGGTTCTCCATGTTGATGTACTTTGCGTTGTGCTTTAATGCAAAATCCACAACTTTTCTACTAACGTAGTGACAATATGATTCAACAAAATGTGCTTCTGATTTTTTGACACGATTAAGTGCTCTCATTTTCTTACTTCTACCATGACTGCCAGTTGCGCTTTTAAGTGATTTTTGAAGTCTCTTTACTTGTGCCTGATGTTTCTTCCTTACTCTGGTAAAATCATTTACTTTACCGATTGATTCTCTTTCGTATAAGTTGTTGTTTAAAGCACACATGGCCGGTATAGCGATTCCCAGGTCAACTCCGACAACTGTGTTTTCATCTAATTTCATTTCAACTTTCGGAATCTTCATTGAAAGATTGAGAGTGATTTTATTTTTAGAAATCTGAATGCTGCTTCCACAATACCGATATTCTCCTGAGTACACTTTTAATAATGTGGCTTTCAGCTCGTCTCTGTTCTTACCGTGCCCAAGGTTAATTCTGAATCGTGCGATTGAAGCAGGGTTTGTACCGGTTTTCGTATTATTGCCACCATAGTTCATATACATTTTGCAATCAGAATCATTGATGTGTTCGCATAGTTCTTCAAATGAATCATAGTCATGATCGAAACTAAAATGTGCTTTCGCGATCGTAAATGGAGAATCTAATTTATATGTCGGAATAACCACTTTCCCTTCAAGCACTCCATTTTTTACCAATTCTTTGATTTTCTTTGTAAGCTCCTGTGAAAAAGCAATCCCGTAAGATTTCAACATACAGTGAATCTCTGTTTCATCAAATAAACTCCCTTTATTGCTCCCAGCTTTGCGATACGCATAATTAATTGTGCTGGAAACAAACTTGAACTTATCTTTCAGGGATTCCATCTGGTCTACCCTGTTAGCGGTCATTTCCGAGAAAATCCATGACAAAATATAGTTCTTACGTCTTGCTTCTTCTTCCATTGCAGTTCTGACAAGATTATATGTGTAATTGTTTACCATGCTTCTTGTAAATTCGCTGTTGTTTTTAATACATTCCAGTTGAATTTCTAAATCAGATATATCCTGCTTTTTCTTTTTTTTATATTCAATTCTCTGTTCTATATCTTTGACAGTGAAATCATAAACTCTTTTCTTCCATTCTTTGCATTCGCTAAATTCCGGAATCAAAGTGTATTTTCTTGTAATTACTGTAGTGCTTTCCATTTTTATTTCCTTTCTTGTTTTGCATCCATGTAAATTCACAGGATTTCCAGACTGCAAGAATGAAGAAAAACCTTTAGCATCTGTTTTGTACCCATGTAAATTCATAGATCTGTCAAACTCTCTGCGCTGCTTGAGCTGTGAAAGACACGTTTCGTACCTATGTAATTTCAAAGGTCTACCAAACTTCTTCTGTAACGGGTGCTTATGTTTTTACGTTTCGTACCTATGGAATTTCACAGGTCTACCAAACCCCAAATATTCAATTTGCATAGGCTCTGGCGAGTGAATCATGTTCCTCACCCTTCAGGTGTGAAATCACCTGCGACTTGAATAAGTCGATTTTTTCTGCTATTCTAAAAACAGATATAGTTTTTTCTATATTTGTGTGGAGTAGCTAGGCTGTCGCCAAACAAGTTCCTAGCTATTCCTTTTTTTTGCGTGCCGCCCACTACTCGCAATAGTGAACGGCTGTTGATTAAAACAGTTTTCGCATATAATCGGGTAGACCGTGCGTTTCTGGCTTTCCCTTTTATAATGTCTTTACCTTCAATTCTCCATCCGAAACTTTCAGAAGAATCATCTGTGTATCCAATTCTGGAATCCTGTCCGAATTTACGCTTTCGGTATCGTCAACCCAAACCGGAAGCCGTAAGTCGTTCATCTCCTGCAAACCCATCACAAGGTCAATGTCGCAAAGAATCCGATCGCTATGGTTCAGACCGTTTGCGTAATCAATACCGTTGCAAATCATCCGGCAAGTTTCTAACGGTTCTCCATCCTGTGTGTAGTCAAGGAACTGGAACTGAAAATGTTTGAAGTGCGGATTAATCACTGCTGCCAGTGCCTTATTCTTCTCAATGGAATACTCGGTCAGCTGATCTACTTTCTGCTGAATGTTTGCCTGTTTCTGTGAAAGCTTTTTCTGCTCTTCCTGCAACGCTTCAAGGTTATTAGCTTTTTCCTCAAGTCTTGCGGTCTGAGTTTTGATCTTTGCTTCAACATCTCTGAGTTTTGCTTCCAGAGAATGACGGTTGTTGCTTAATAAAATCCTGTCATTTTCGCCGTTTCCGATACCATTGATACTTTCTTCCAGTGCTGAAATTTTGTCGCAAACTGCCTTGTATTCTTCATCGCCAGACATATCCGGTTCTGGAATCGGTTTTTCTGCTTCCTTTTCCGTTTCTGCGATTTCAAGTGCTAGGGATGTGATTTTTTTCTTAGTAGCTTCGATAACTGTTTCTGCTTCTTTCTTAGTTTCCTTCGCCGTTTCCAATCCCTCGGAAGCTTCATTGCCGTCCACAGTGATATGCTCCAGTTTGGTGCGTTTATCTTTCTCAAACTGTTCTTTCTCTTCTAACTTTTTGGAGATTCTGGACTGCTTATTAAACTCAAACTTGCGTTTCGCAGCTTCCACCTGTTCTTCTGGAAGCGTCTGTCCGCATGTCGGGCAAATAGCTAATGCCGGGTCAAATTCTTTTCCACGGATTGCAGTAAGTTCGGTATCACCATCCCACTTCTCTTTTAATGCTTCTGTATATTTCTTTTTAGCCTGTGCCAGTGCTGCTTTGTGACGTTCGATTCCCTTGTTGGCGTGCTCTAAATCCATTTCGGCATTCCTTAATTTGTTCTCGGCATTTTTCTTGTCGGATTTCAGTGTATATAATAAGGAAGTTATTCTGCCATGATTCTCCCTTGCTGATTTTTTAGCATTCTCAACCAGTGCGTCACGTGAACGCTTCAGTCCTACCAGTTCAATAGAAATCTGGTCGTATTTTCTTGAAGCATTACAGAGTACTTCCTCTTGCTTCTCGTTTTCTTTCAGCAAGTCAAGAAGATCGTCCCTCTGCGCCGGAAGTGTTTCATCGCATTCAACCTGTCGGCCCTGCTCTTTCCTGATCTGCTTTGTAATATCATCAACATCTGACTTGGATTTTCTCAGGTCTCTTCTGCGGGATTTTAAGATTTCTTCGATAGAATCTCCTTCCACGCCTTCATTCTTTATCCATTCGTATTCCGGATGCTCTGCTCTGAACTGTGATTCACTGAATCCAGCTATTCCTCCCAGTGTTTCCCTTGCTTTTGCTGTTGCTTTCTGGATCTCATTCAAAAACACTCTGGCGTTGCTGCACATGGCAATCGTATCAGGATCGGCAATCCTTCTAAGAATCTCCATATACTCGGTTTTGTTTCGCTTAATTCCGTTGACGTAATATTCAACCGTATTGGATGACTTTCCTTTCTTGGTCTTTTTCTGGACAACATATTCCGTTCCGTCAACGTCAATAACCAGTTCTCTCACCACCGGATCGTCAACTTCTTCACCGTCAACCTTCCGGCGAATATTGTTTGGAAGCGTTCCGTCTGCCAGTTTTCCGGTCAGAACATCAAAATATGCGTCCATCAGAGAAGTTTTACCCTGTCTATTTCTTCCGGAAACTTCTGTTCTTCCGGCAAAATCAAATTCTCTTGCTTCAAACTTCTTATAATTTTCAACGCTTAACTTTTTCAAAGTCACCTTTTTCATCTTTGATTTCCTCCATCTCTATTACCGAAACTTCGTATGCCGTTTTTCTAACATAAGAACCATCTGGCTGCTTTTTCCAATAATCACGGCTTTGCATACGTCCCTTTAATCTAACTTTTGTCCCTAATTCCCATTCGGAAGCTTTTACCGCCAGGTTTCTCCATGAAATACAAGAAATGTATTCTGACCGTCTGTATCCATTGATTGCCACACAAATTTCACAAATTGTCCTTCCTAACGGTGTTTCTCTCAGCACCGGCTTCTTGCAAATATTTGCAGTCATTTCTACCGTATTCACAAGAAGCGTTCCTTCCGTGCTGACATCATATGCTTCCAGATACATATACTTTTTCTCCTGGTGGTCTGCTCTGACCCACTTGGAACGGATTCTTCCCGAAACCTTTATCCAATTCCATTCCCGGAATGTACCTTTGAGTCTGTTCGGAATCTCAACAATGATATCGTCTGGTGTTCCGCTGAAGCGGTCACTTCTGACGACTAAAAAGCTTTTGCCCTTCCTTGGCTTAAATTTGACTTCCGCCGAATCAGTTACGAATCCGGTCAGTGTTGCTCTGTTTAAATCTTGCATTTTTGATTTCTTTTTCCTTCCTTTTAATGTCGTGTACGAAGTCATTGATTTTTAGCGTCACTGCCAGTCCGACTGTACTCATTAAGATGTAATCCAACGCCATAATTGTGAGTGCATCCAAATCAGTCACAGCCCAGCATACTGTAAAGAACACGATTGCCAGACCAGAAACTCCGAACACTGCAAGCCCCTCTAAGTAAGTTCTCATTATTTTCCTTTCCCCAGCAACCCCATTGCTAGCACTGTAGTCAGCAGAGCAATGATTGCCAGATCTTTGTTTCTTGCTTCCTTCTCAAGATCTTCGATAATCTCAGAAGCAAGTGTTTTACCAGTTTCCTTAGTGATTTTAAACATTAAAAATGCCCTCCTGTGTTTTTATTTGTCAAATACAGGAAGGTGTGATATAATCAACCTGTATTTAACTTACTGAAGCTAAGTTAGATACGTGCTCCGGTTGGTGTTCCTGCACCGCCGGGGCTGCTTACAACTTAAATGCCTAACATGGCAGCCAGAACGTTTTTGTCGACGTAATCGCTATCTGAAACATCAAGATATGCTTCAACAGCTTTCAATCTGCCTGCCAACAGGGCATATTCTTCTTCAACAGTCTCCGGGATAAAATCCACGGAGCTTTCTTTTTCTACAGCCATCAATCTTCTTCCTCCTTTTCGCAGTATGGGCACGGAGCATTAAGTAACAAGTTGTTCAGCACCGCTTTTACAGATACAAAGTTTTCTTCCATATCACGTAATGCTTCACACACGTCGTAATATTTTCTGCTTCCTTCAGCCGTTGTGATGCCGACGCATATCGCACGATATGTCCCAAGCTTTTCACCGCTGAAAACCTTACATTCAAAGCTCACACACGCTTCTGGAACTGTGTCCTGTGCTTTCCGGCACATTCCGTATAAAGTATCAGCATAAAGGTTAAATTTCTCTGCTTTTGTCATTTGTCCGCTCCCATCCCGGCGTTTACCGCCTTAAAAATCATCTGCTTTGTTTTTTCCTCTCCGAACGCTTTGGAAAAGGAATTGTAGGTACGAGATATGATTTCCGAAATATCATGGATAACTTCATTTCCCGCACCGTTGATTGATACGTTTCCTTTTTCGCATTTAATCATCTGATTTTTACCTCCTGATTGTTTCTTTTTTAGTTTGCCATTTCCTTTTTGCGATGTGATATAATATTCTCCGAAGGGAGGTGTAAAAATGACCGATAATGAAAAACGTGCACATGATTTAGCCGTTGCAGTTTGCATTGACGTGTGCCATTTAAAACGTCAAGCTCAAATTGATTCGGGCAAAGTTCATGTCAATTTCGATTATTTCGAAGAATACACAAACGCTTATGAATCTGCGTTAGAAGCATTCAACGAAAAATATCCATCTGGCAAATAGGCTTCTTCTTAATCAAGCATGATAAGGAAATAGGTTTCTTTGATGTTCGTACCATCTTGGAAGCCTTTTTCTTTTTCTTTTTTTTACTCATAAAATTCACTCCTTTGCAATTAATCTTCTTTGATCACTTTCGATTTAAGAAAAAAGTGATTATATTTAAAATAATTGCTGCAATAGAAAAGAAAAGTGCTACATCGTACAAATCCATTTAATCTTCTCTCTTTCTCATAAGAAACTGCTCTGAGCATTTGCATCATCAATGTGATTACAACACTCATAGCTTTCGTTGCCCTTTTGGTAGCAATGAGGGAAAGCGAACCACAAAGAGTTTTTTTCTTTTTTCCACCATTTTTCAAACTGCTCTGATGTCATACGCTTGCTGTGAGTTACATTTGCATAGAAATAAAATTCTTTCATTGTTACCCTCTTTTGCAAATATCTCATAGCAGGCTGTATGTAATCGTGCTTCGTTTTTCTTTTTATCAGCCTGTGCCACCAGCGAATGTTGTACCATGGCATCTGGTCGAATCCATCTGGTTTTTCTCCTACTCTTTCGTCCCAATTCCAACCATTTAAGTTGTAAATCATCTCGCAGATTTCCTCGTTTGAATAATTGGAAACATCTTTAAATGCCATTGTTTCTCCTTTTCTTAATCACTTCTTAATGTTGCATGTTCTTTCTTGCTGGCTTCACATTCTTCTGTGTCGATGATTGCTCTTCCGTACCAAAGCAGCTGATCCTGCTTTTTCTCCGGCAAATTATTAAAACGTTCTACCATTTTTTTAAACGCTTCTCGTCTATCATCTGTCATTCCTCTCACTCCTTTCTGTATCACTTGTGTGATTATAATATATCACCAGTGTAATATTTTGTCAAGCGTAATATTACATTTTTATTGACTTTTTATCACTCTAGTGATATTATAATATTGAAAGGAGGGATAAGCATTGGAAACAATAAATGAAAGAGTTTCGATTCTTCGTAAACAATTAGGAAAGAATCAGAAAGACTTTGCAGAGACACTCGCAATTAAACAAGCGGCATTGTCCATGATTGAAAACGGTCAACGTGATCTATCCGAAAAGAACATCAAACTAATATGCGCCAGTTACAAAGTCAATTACGACTGGCTCGTAAATGGAGTCGGAAACATGTTCCAGAGTGATGACGATGGCGATGCGCAGGCTATCGTCGATTCGATAATGACCGGGGACAATGAATTTGCCAAGAAGATTCTCGTGAAGTTCGCAAAGCTCAGTGAAGAACGCTGGAAACAGCTCCAGGAAATCCTTACAGAACTGGAAAACAATTAAAAAGAAAGGGCCGGAGGTTAAAATCTCCGGTCTTTTCATGTTTTTACTATGCTGTTGCAATTTTAAGTGGTATAATATATGTAAAATTACTAAGGAGGATTTAGTATGATCTGGATTATTATTGCCATTGCTGTATTCATCTTTTTGAACTATCTTTTTGACAATCAACAGAAGCAGCAAATAAAAGAAACCATTTATACAGAAAACGTGATGGTAGACGGTGTTCCAAGAACTGTGCAAAAGCTGAAATGCCCGCATTGCGGAAACACAGACCTTGGCATTCAATTAACAGAATCACCCGATTTTGTACATATGACAACAAGGAAAACGGCTACCGTATATTCTCATACCAACAAAAGAGCCGTTTGCAATAAATGCGGTACAAGCTTTGATGTAGTAAAAAGAGTTACTCCTGTTATGAATTTCTTTATATCTCTTCTCATAACTCCTTTAATTTGTTTAGGCCTCTTTTTAATTTACGATGTTATCAGCATCATTCTTATGATTGTATAATAATTAAGCCGGGGAATTACTATCCCCGGCCCTTTTTTATCTTATTCTTTCAAATAGAGGTAAACCAACAATTTGTAAACCCTTTTCAATATGTATTCATCGTTAACTTTATCTAAAAGTGCAATAATCTTTTCCTTATAGCCCATATAGCATACCTCCCGATCAGCTTTATACAACAATATATGTTCGGTTAGTGGGAAATATTATTCCAAACATCCGTTCTGTTTTTACTATACTCCCACATCAGTGTAATAGTACGGACTGCGACAAAATATTTGCCCTCGGGAATTGCCAGATATAGATTAGAACCTTCGTGTTTTCAAACAAAAACTCTGTGATCGCAGAATAAATTATGCTTTTACAAACAATGTCCTCAGTGTGATATACCGGCGCATTAGTATGGATTGCTCTGCACACGTCTGAAACATGTTTTTGAGCGTTCTCCAGATGCGCGCTTTCCTGTACGTTTGGCAAATCGACAAGCATGTAATAAGCGCTAGTGTTTATCAATGCGACTGCGAGTATCAATATTAAGAGTATTTTCGTCTTTTGTTTCATCAAATCACCTATCTTTTTGGACTGACTGCCGGATTTTTAAGCACTTTTATTAACACAGGAGAGCAGCTTTGGTAAATTTCCGGCAATTCAGCCCATTTACAGTATTAAACTGCTGTAGTATAATATCTGTATAAATACTATCTACATTGTAAATTATACAACAATTCACCGCAAAAAATTGGTAAATTGAATAAATAGTGGGTTTTCGCATAATAAAAAGGGTGTGATATAAATGCGAATTGCGATACTTGACGATAACCAGCTTCATATTGATTATTTCAAAGCAAAGGCTGAGTCATTTTTGAAGAAAAAGGGCGACCGTTCGTATCAGATTTCAGAATACACTTCTGGTGTCCCTCTTGTGGATGATGTGAAAGACGGTGAATGGTTTGACTTGATCGTGTTGGATATCATTTTAAAAGACGGCGAAAATGGTGTTGATGTAGCATATAAGTTACGTGGCTCTGGTTATTCTGGAAGTCTGATGTTCTGGACAGCTCATACCGGCTACATGCGTGATGCTTTTGATGTTCAGGCAACACAGTATGTTATTAAAGGGCATGAAAATGGAAGGGTGTTTTCTGTAATTGATACTACACTTGGAAGATTGGAAGAACGGATGCTTACTGTAAAATTCAAGAGTGATTTCCACAGGGTTTTCTTCCGAAACATCGAATATATAGAAAGCCGTGGTCAAATGTGCATCATCCATTGCACGGACAGGCATCAGTACGGCTTTTACCGGCGTCTGCATGAGATAGAAAATGTGCTGGATCGTCGTTTTGTACGGTGCCACCGCAGTTATATCGTAAACATGGATTATATCGCAAATATTGAATCTGACATCAAGATGATTTCCGGCGACATTGTTTCAATGGCTCAAAACCGGAAAAGAGAAATAGAACAAATATATCAGAAATACCTTAAAGAATAAGAAAAGAGTCGGGTTTTTAGGCCCAACTCTTTTTTTAACTGTCCACTCGTGCCGCTGCTAACAGCCCCCGAATTGGGACATACAGCTCTTTCGTTCATGCACGGTGGAGTCAGCCTGCACTCTTCACTTGTGCATAGCCGCACAGGAAACTTTACATCATAAGTCCAATCTCTGTGCGACTACTGATAGTATACCTTATTCTGCATCAAAGTGCAATCAAATCTTTCCAGACGGCTGCATCACAGATTCCGTCCTGTTTCATATTTCTGGATTTCTTGTAGCTGTTGAGAGCGCGAATGGTATTCTTACCCGCCACCCTGTCAAGGCTCAGGATCTGATTGTCAGCTCCCCTGAAATCTCTTGCTACTAAAATCTCCTGTAATAAAAGTACTGATGTTCCCTTGCTTCCCAGTTTTACAGTTTTTGGTTCAAACATATATTTCCCTCCTGTTGATACATTAGTTGATGTATTGCTGGATTTACTTCCAGAAGTAACTGCAATGGCTACATGATGATTATCGTTTAAAAGAATATCGCCAGCTTCCAGATAGTCTCCGGACGTGAGATACTTGCTATCTGTCAGAACTTTTGCACCGGCAGCCTTCATTGCGGCCCTCATGTTCCGTGTAGTCAGATAGATGCTGACTGCTTTGAGCTTTGCGTTATTCAGACGATATCCGGCACCTTTTACGATAGCGGCTGTACTTGCGCTACAATCAGATTCGCAAGCTACCGTGATCTGCGCCGGATCATAGTTGCTTGCCTTTAAGTGCTGCCAGAATGTGTACCGGTCATTGCTGTTTCCGGCAGTGCCCTGATCATAGCCAATGAGATCGTTCTGCGCTGCTTTTGTCGCCATGTCTGCAATCATGGCTGCGATTTTGGAATCCTCAAATCTCAGGACACAGAGCCACGGTCTGCTGTACCAGTTCATGATCTGATACTCTGTGCCGGTCTGATCTCCTGCTTTCCCACCTGCATATCTTCCATTCTCATCATGTCCACAGTTGCTGATTTTTACCATTTTTGTTTCTCCTTTCTGCGCTGTTCCTCTATAGTCTTTATAGAACACATCCATATCAACATTTCCGCTGATACCGGACACTTTTCCTTTGCTGGAATACTGCCAGCCGATTCCGACTTTTGGTTTTACCCTTGTTTGCATTGTTCCGTTATCGGGATCCGGGTAATGTGCAATCCAGCACTCATACTTTCTGAGTGCATCAGTCAGGACGCCGTTGTACCAGTCCGTGTTGCAATAGATTCCGACTTTATAACCGGCTTTTTTCATTCTATTCAGAAATGCCACTGCAATATTTTCAATAGCCTGTTTTCCAAGACTTATCTGCTGACTCCGCTCAAGGTCGTAGAACACCGGAAAATCCAGTCCACGTCCGTTTAGTGCGGCAATCACATCTTCCGCTTCGTCAATAGCCTGTGCCGGTGTTAGAGCGTAGCTGTACTTATATCCGCCGATAAGGATTCCGTTGCTCTTGCATCCCTTGTAGTTGTACTCGAATGAGCTGTCAATGCCGTCCCGCTGATGCACTCTCAGGATTGCGAATTTAATACCGGATTTAGCAACCTTCGACCAGTCCGGTTTCCCCTGATTAGATGATACGTCAATTCCTTTAATTTCCATTCAGCTTTTCCTCCAGTTCTCTAATTTTGTCACCTTGCTCTTTGACCACAGCCGACAGTTCCTGTATTGCTTTTATGGCGTATTCAGTCAGAAGTAGTCTGTCAATCTGCTTAACGTTCATGCTTCCATCTTCGTTATATCCTCCGCCAGACACAAGTAGCGGGTCGATTTTTTCAATTTCGTCCGCAACGAGGCCAAGCGGCTGGTGAATATTTGATTCTATCCAATCAAACGAACATACCGGCATTTTCAGTACTGCATCAAGAGCGTTTATTTTGCATTTTGCAAAATTTTCTTTCAGTCGGACGTCGGATTGGTTGTCGGCCGTAAACCACCATGTTGTATAACCTGTAGTTGAGCCATACTGGCCACGTATCGCCACCGCAAATTGGCTATTACTATTTTTATTTGCATTCAAATAGGCTACTCTTGAACCGTTAGTTCCTGCCGATGCTACAGGTCTTTTGCGGGCAGGACTACTCTTTGACGTTTCTTCATAGTCTTCGAACGCGAAACTTCCTTGCACATACGCACCGCCTTTTAGTCCGGCAGTTTTTGCTACTGAAAGGGTTCCGCTTGTAGCTAAGTTATCCCCCATGCTACTGCCGTCTGTATACACAGCATTTGCGGTTATGCGGACTAAGTCATTCAAATAGCGGATGATATAGCCATCCCATTTATGGCTTGTATCACCCTCCATCCAGAGTTCTTCTACGCCGCTTGTTTTTTTTGCTGCATACAGGCCGTATTTCCCCAACTTCAGCATTTTATAGTTATTTGTATCAGTGTAATCTACATATGCAGCTAAGCCGTCTGTATCAATGCTTACTTTTCTCTTTTTCCCGGTCGAATCATAGTAAAAAAGTCCTGTTCGCAGGAGCCTAAAAATAGTAATGGCATCGTCAGAAGCACTATTCATTGCCATACCGCCATTATTTAATCGGAGGACTTCTTTTCCGTCAGCATCATACACTTTCAACTGACCATCGCCATCATTTACGCCGCCAAGCGCAAGTATTCCACCTTTTGCGGCGTTAAATGAGATGTACAACTGTTTATTGAGATAATATAAGCCCTTCCATGCCCCGTTATTAGACAGTATATTGACGATTTCTTCCTGAGTTAATGCTGATATATCTGTAAGGATAACAAGAGTCTGCATATCAAGCATATTTGTTGTTCCACCTGCCGCATATAAAACAAATCGAACAAAATTATACTTATCTGCTTTTGCGAGAGTTCTTGTTGCACTTGTGGAATTAGACGTTGACGTCCAAGCATCTGACCATGTGTTACCGTCAGTTGATGTTTGAATTTTCCACCGCCCGGAATAGGCCGTTCTTGTGCTGCTTGTCCCATCTCTATAGTATGCATATGCTGTTACGGAACTAGGAGATATACTGCCATCCGCGCCTCGTTTTGCTGCTCCTGAACTTAATTCAATAAAGTATGTTCTTCCGGCTGCGCCAGTTTCTCCTTTTATTTTTGTCCAGGAATATTTTGTCGGGTCTGTTGAATCTGCCTGCGCAGTATCCGTATACTGTCCGATGTACGATTTATTTGTGCTATTTGATGTGCTAAAATCCGTTTTTCCATCTGCTGAGTTCGCATAAGCTATATGCAGATAGTAGGTTTTTCCATCTATACCATTTGTACCTGGGATTCCATCTTCTCCGTCTTTTCCTTCGAATTTGCTCCAGGTGTATTTTTTCGGATCAGTGCTATCGGCTTCCGTAAAATCAACATAAGTTCCGATATACGCAGACGGAGTTTCTGTCATCTGACTAGATGATGTCGGATTTGCCACAGAACTGTATTTAATGTGAAAATAGCTGGTTTTACCATCAGTTCCATTTGTTCCATCTTTTCCAGGGATTCCTTGTTCCCCTTTTTCTCCTTGAATTCCCTGCAACCCGTCTATTCCGTTTTTTCCGGCATATTGCTTTGCAAGTGAAAAACGTTTTGAAATCACAAGATTATTCAGATAAGCAGCACGAATATCTACCCACCCACTGTCAGCAGTTAATGCAGTGACGGTGTAAGTGTGAGTATCATCTTTCCAGCGGCCCTGGACGTTTTCGGATTTTGTGATTGTATATGTACAATCGTCAGTAATATCCTGTGACCCGTACATCACAGTAGCTGTTGTGGTGCAATCTGGGAATGTAGAATAATTCCCATTCGAGTCCACTGGTATTCCCTGATAGTCATTATCCAGCTGCATAGTCATGTTTCTCGCCAAAGATGCTGCTTCAAGTGCTTTTTCTGCTGTAGTATCGTCTGTATATTTGTTTAATTTTTTCCAATCAGATTCTACATATTTTGCACCTTTCGCTCTAGCTGTCGTACACGTAAGAATATCTCCGCCATCTTGAGACCACAGATCGCCAATATCGTATGGAGGCTCTGGAGTTGTGACAAAAACTCTTCTTTTATGATCGGCTGTATCTTGAGCATTCTGTGCAGCCTGCATCGCTTTTGTAATATCAGTATCTTGTACTAATATCCAACCCCACACAGCGCCATCTTGCATAAAGCGGTATGCATATCCTGTTGTTTTGTTAAAAAACAAATCTCCGATATGTTTTTTTCGTTCTTCCGTCGTTGTCCAATCCGAAGCAGGAATATTTTGAAGAGTTGGCTCATAATCATAATAAAAAGTCTCTATTTGCCCATCTATTTGTCCCTGTAAATCGCCTATAGACCCTGCTATAGTTTCTGCATAATCAGAGAGTTTTCCATCTGAATAGTCCTTGCTTTCTTGCAGGTAATCTGCAAAGGTTTGGCCAAGAGTCTTGCCTCCGCCAATCTGTACACTTCCGCTGATATATACTGATTTCGTATCCATGTCAACAGAAAACAGAAGATTCCCATCCGAATCTTTTACAGTAATAGCCCCCGCATTGATCCATTCCGCATTAACTCCAACTGTTTCTAAAATTCGAACTATAGCGTCCCCATCAACAGTCATTCCACCGTTCCAGGTCTTTCCACCATCATTTGATACGCCCCAGGCTTCTGCCGTCATTTTCCATATTCCCTGCGATTCACTTAATTGAGGTTTATCATGCAAATAAAAAATTTTGCTTCCGTCCTCTTGAGTTTCGATAGTGGTAAAAACCCCCGATGATTTGTCAAGCCTTTTCTCAAATTCTTCAAGTGCAAGCTCACGTTGCGTTTTTTCCTTTTGTATTGACTTTCTGGCGTCAACAGCTGTTTGTGTAATCAAAGAATATTGTTTTGAACTGTTTCTAGCTGCGCTCTCGGCATTGCAAGAAATTTGTTCGAATACTCCGGGTTGTAGTACAACATTCGTTAAAAAGCTTTTATATTTATTACCTTTTCTGTCCGTTATTAAAACAGCGTCCCCGGCTTCGATAGATATGTCTGTCAAGCACTGCGTTTCGAATGGGCGAAACGACATTCCAACGCATTTTTCGCCGATCATTGCAGCTACAGTCTCACCGGTTCCCTGTGGAATTAGTTTATTTTCGCTGATTTCCAGGACGTATCCTTCATTTCCATACAAGTATGAACTTGCGGTTTCGTCATCAGATGTAGCTTCAATATATTCTGTTACCCTTACACCAGTTATAACTACATCATCTAAATTGGGGGTAAATTTGCTCGTAGAATTAATTTCAATCCTATTTGCATCAGAAATTTCCGTATCGTACCATTTTATAGTCAGTCTGCCATACCTATCGCATCTGGCATATTGACATCCAATCTGGCATACCCATGCTAACACCTGGCGAAAAGTTAATGCATCATCATCTGGTCTTGCCGTGATTTGATAAGAATCTTGGTCAAAGGACAACGTATCTAACGTCACCCCGCACACATTACAGGCATCTTGGATTATTTGCCGACGTGTCGCCGGATATTTGAGCTTACTCTCGGAATAATCACGATCAAATTTTCGCATATTATCCTCGCATGTCAGTTCAATAATCGTAGTGTCCTGATATGGTGTATCAACCACGGTCATGGTGCAAATTCGGATTTTTTCTATTTCTTTTTCAGTTCCAGATGTTGGTTCCACTTCAAGTCCAACATAACAAATCACTTCTGCATTTGTGAAATCGTAATCTGTATACTTTTCGTCAAAGTTATTGATTGACAGGTTCAAAGTATTGATATTTGCGGACCCGATATTGAAAGTATTGTCGTCAGACACGGAATCCTCAAACTTCATACCGTTTGACCAAAAATCGGTGTTGGTAAGATTGATAACCGTCCCGTCCGCCAGCGTTATATCTGCGTATTTTAAATAATTTCTGTTATCGTTATTTTGTTCATTCTTGAATCTGTTTGAAATATCTCTCAATCTCTCACCTCCTACTTTTCGATCAAATCAAATTGCAAACCTTCCATCCGCTGATTTCCAATCCACCAGCATTTAAAAGGAGCGGACCGGTCGCCGACATAAAAGGTTCGGACTTCGTGTTTGTTCCCAGACAAGAGATCGGGATATTCAACAGAAATGTACTCTGGGTTGACCGCCTGCACGATTTTGCAAGCTTTTTCCCATTCCGGTGCGTTCCAACCAATTTCCAGTTTTCTCTTCTGTCCAACGCGGTTTTTATGCATGATCGTATCATCAGTACGTCCAGATTCTGATGCTGAAATATCTTGCAGCCCCCAGGTAAAAGAAGATGGGCAAGGCATCGCTGCACCATTGATTTTTATAAAAACGTCTGCCATATGAATAATCACCTCATTTTTGTGCATGAAAAAAGCGCCTATCAAAAGATAGACGCTTTATGATTATTCATTATACTTTTTTGGCGTAATATGATTCCATATTTTTACATATGATGTTCGGGCGAAAAGAAAGAACCGGAGATTTCTCCCCGGTCCATAGCTTTTATTTATAAATCACTTTGTACATTGCTCTGCGATACGACTCCACTTTTCCATAACGATTATTATTCGCAAACTGTACCATTTCAACAACATGTGTTCCAGTTTTTATGTAAATGTCGTCCAATGATCCTCCGCCGCTGACAGAAGTGCCTGTGTTCTGATCCCAGAGTTTTCCGTCAATATAGATATATGTTGTTAACCCCTGAACAGCATTATTGACTGAAAAATTGATGTATCCCATCGGGAATTGCTTATATAACTGCATAAGTATGATTTTGCCGTTCGTACTTCTTTGAGAATTATATTCAATAAAAAAATCTGCATCTCCGCATTCTTTTTGATTTGGCAATAGCATCTTAAGTTTACTAGGTGTATTTTTGACCGCGACTTTGCACTTAAATGTTTTACCAGATGCACTTCTGGCGGAAACATAAGCAGTTCCGGTACTTTTCCCACTAATCTTACCGGTTGGCGAAACTGTTACAACTTTAGTGTTTGAAGAAGTCCATCTGTATTTCTGTTTCGTATTCAGCATTTTAAGCTGTGCCGTTTTCCCTTTGTACAGCGAAATATTAGCACTGCTGATCTTCGGTGCTTCTACTGTCACCAAACACCGATAACTCTTCTTCCCGATTTTGGCAGTGATCGTAGCTGTCCCTCGGGTCTTTGCCGTTACTTTTCCGGTATTATTCACAATCGCATTTCTTGAATTACTAGACCATTTTGGCTTCGCTTTCGTTCCGACCATCTTCAGCTGCAATGTCTGTCCTGTGCAAATCGTTACCTTTGTTTTGTTAATTTTAACTGTTGCCGCTGATACCGGAACCGTCATGGCAAGTGCCATAATCATTGCCAGCAAAATCACTGTAAACTTTTTCCACTTTTTCATTTTCTTCTTCCTCCCTTGAATTGATAGTTTAATTATACATCTGATAGAGAGAAACTACAATGAGAATCACAGTAATTGATTAGGCAAAATCACGCAGAATCCATTTTCTGTACACCTATGTATTTTACTGATGTCAAAATTCAATGCCCGAATTTAAACTATTTTATTTCAACAAGGCCGTATCAATAATCTGGAAGTTTGCTCGGTGGATATAAAGAGCTTTCCCGTCAATCATGAGCTTTGTCATTTTCGGCAACTTCTTAGGAATTTTCCAGTATACTTCGTCACCGGAATATGCTGTGATAGGTTGGCCAAGCTGAGATTTAATCACAACCACTCTGGATTTTCCAAAATAATTCTTGTACTGATTCACAATCCCGGCAACGTAAGTATTGTCAGAAAGTTTCCCTGTAGATTGACTGTAAATATCAGTCTGCTTAAAATCCACATCCGGCTCCAGACCGTCCTGCTCAAATATGCAGGTGTCGCCGCAGCTCTGGATTTCCTTGCCGTCAATATTGATTGTGATCACGGATGACAGCTCGTATCCGCTGACCACGGTTCCATCACTGTTGTAAGAAGTTGTCTCAACCGGATTGCCCTGAACATTGATTTTATTGCCAGTAGTGGTCATCACTTTTGAGCCATAGTTATCGTAAGTACGGATTGTATATCCATTTCCAACCAGATCGCCTTTGATGTCATTAATAGCATCGTCCATCAAAGCACATCCGGCAGCCCCTCCGGCAAAGCACAGACACAGGATTGCCAGTAACATGATTTTTAATTTTTTCTTCATCTTTTTTTCCTCCCTAGATATACGGTTTTCGTTTGTGGTACGTTATCAGCTGGCTGTATCTCAGGGGCTTTCGCCCACGCATTCGGAACTCATTGTTTCTGGTTCCTCGTTTTGCCACTATACAGTCCATCGCCTTTCGGATGTTTCTATACTGGCCCTTACGGAGCCTGGTTTTTCTTCGATTCATCTTCTTCTCCCTCCTTGTCGTCAAAATGATGATATCCCCATTTTGGGATTAAAATAAATGCCAGCAATGGCCATGCTGAACCTGTCACTTTACAGGCTGTGGCAATAGCCGCTGAACAAGCGATCACTGATACTGCATTTAAAACCATAATATATTCCATTTTCTTTCCCTACTTTCTCGATAATTGATTGAACAAAATCGCCTAGAATCCATTTTTATGTGCCATGTGAGGAAATTATTGTCCAAGTGTTTTTGAAGCGTTTTCTACTTCATTTGTCACAGCAAGAATCAGTTTCCCCGCAAAATCTTCTTCCGGCGTTCCAACGTATCTGCTTCTGAGGGCTTCCGCTTCAGCTGCGAATTGTTCCCACGTCTCAGAATCGTCCATCGGGATTCGCCAGTATTTCTTGTGCAGTCCCCACACTTCCTGCCAGATAGCAAAATATTTTGTTTTAAAGTCCATTATTTCTCCAGATACTTTTGCATAAGGGCAAGAGCAGAAATCAACATGATCGTGCAGCTGATAATCGTATGGCACACATCATTTTTTCTTGCGTTCTTAAAAGCCGCAAAAAGCTCAATATTGATAGTTATTATCAAAAGTATTTTTTGAATTGCGATTATTGCTTGCATTTGCCACCTCCCATGTGTTTTGTTTAACAGTAATTACTGTGATATTTTCGCCTATAATCAATTTGAGTAGGACACGTGAGGAAATTATCGTCTATGGCATTTCAAACGGATTCTGTCTCGTTTTAATCAATGTATTCTTATTCTTCCCATTTCTGTTTCACTCGTTCACGCAAAATGTCTTGATTTCTCTCTGAGAAGAACAGCCAGATATGACGGTCAAAGCTTTTTCCGTTTCGTTGGCCAAGGTCTGACTTGAAGAACTCATCTATCATGTCCTGATAGAACCGGAGCTCATCCTTTTCTTCCACGTCCGCTTTCAGAAGCGGTGAATCATCACCAATGATAGCACCCATGAACTGATCTGCGTATTCGGCAGAAATCATTATATGCTGTTCGCCAATGTGTGACCGGTACTGTTTGAAGTAATAAGTGATAACCGCCATGGTCAGACAAATGTCGTGGTCTTCCAGAATGTTCTCCTGTTCACCATACAGCGAATTAAACTTATTATACAAAATCTGTGGTACATCTTCGTCCCGGTATTTCTCAGAACGATTTTTCTGTTTTTGCTTGCGGTACACTTCCTTCTGCTCAGTTGTCCGTGAGGGTATATTATTTATATCTAGTATATTAATATTATCAGGAGCAGAAGTCTTTGAACCTTTATCATTATTTGATAAAGTCTTTTTCTCTTTATTTGATAAAATAAAGTCTTTATTTTCTGTATTAGTAATATCTGAATTATATTCTCTGGTAGTAGTTTCTGGTATAGCATAAGCATCTAGAACCGATTGATTTTCCATATGCGCTTCATTGATTGCGCACTCATGCACATTGGATAAATCATCCGGTAATTCAATCTTATATTCGCTCAACGGATACCCTTTTTCTTTCAAAGCTTTTGCTATATTAACGAGATTTACCCGATACTGCAATGTTCTGTCCCACTTGTATTTAGGGTTATTTCTTTTGGAGATAAATCCCATATCAACCAAATCTCTTACATAACGTCTTACTTGACTTGCAGATAATCCAAGCATTATTTCTTCAGCAAGTTCATCCGCTGTTTTGTAAATCCAACCGTAAAATAATTCTCGTTCTTCTTCACCATTGTTCTTGGCAATTGCGTTTTCTTTTTCTATAAATTTGTCAGCATCTGATACTCGCTCTGACCAATAGATAAACTGCTTCAATATAATTGCTTTGCGAAAATCCCCTGTAATGGCAAGCAAATCTTCACGTAAAACTGCTTTTTTAATTTTATTAACTGTATTACTCATAATAAATAACCTCCTTGTTGGTCGTTGGCATCTCCATAATATGCCAGAATCCTTGATTTATAAAAACAGTAGGCAGGTGCATCAAGGTTTACACTTTTCGGGAGCTACCCTAGCCTACTGAATTTACCAATTATTTCCACGAAATACCTTCCGGAAGAAAATATTTATCAAATCCGACAAGGTTACGAATCTCATGCTTTTTAACACCAGATTTTAGTAACGTATCAAGCGTATGTTTGAAGTTCGCCCATGATTCCATTTGATGAGCAATTTCCAAATATTTTTCTATATCGTCAAAAGCGTATGGAATAAGATATATTTTCATAAGTCCGTCGTCTTCCGAAACACGATATAATCCAGACAAACTATAATGATATTTAAGATGCAACCTTTTAGGAAGCAAGATTAAATTATTGATTTCGTTATTTTCTCTGTTGATATCTATATGGTGAATATCAAATTCTTTTCCAAAATCAATCCCATAATACTCTTTGTAATATTTACGGTAATTAAAAGATTTTGCCATAGAAAAATACCTGCCTTTCGTATAAAAGATGCCTTGAATGTATGTAAATCAACAGGCAGGCGGCAAGGCATTTCCGCTTTTCGATGATCGGTCTAGCCTGTTGGTTTTACCAGCTTGGAAACAAAAAAAGAGCAGACTCCAAGACGGTATCACGGAAAACGGGTCACTACTTCAACCCAAGTAAATATCATCTTAAAAGTCTGCTCAATATTTTGTTTTTTCGCACAATATAACAAGATATAGGTGCTACTTGTTACTCATTTATTATACCGCAATCCGGCAGGAATAGCAATGGTTTTCTACCATGCCGGACTGGGATTTTTGCGCCGGTTGTTGTCGTTCTGGGCTTTTGTGACTGCTTTCGCAATAGCACGTCCGTCCAGATTGATCGTGTTGGAGATGTACTGCGGAGATGAGCTTCCACCGGCATTCATGTTCATCATTGCCATGGCAACGCCCTGGGTTACCGCCTGTGCCATTTCTTCCTTGCTCAGGCCAATGCTTCCGTCAGGCATGTTACCGGTGATACTGTCAGCGATGTTCTTCATAGCCTGCTTATTGGTCAGAGGAAGAACTGCTTCTTTTCCAGCCTCGCCAACGCCGATCACAGATGCCGCATTGAAAAGACCACCTTTGGCATACCAGTTAACAGAAGAATTCCATCTCCACTTATGAGTTTTTCCTTCTTGCCAGTCAGTGTAATCCATAGAAATATGTGGAGTCCTGATGTTGATTGACTCCATACCGTTTCGGAGATTCTGCATAGCCGTTTGCCCGATACTGTACATATCTCCGAAATTTCGACTGATTGTATTAACTATACCGTTGATCGCACCGCCAATGCTCGTGTTCATGGTCCCCCGGATGTAAGAAGATATATCCCTTCCCAGATTTTCCCATTTCTTGAGAGCGATTCTGTACTGGCTTCCAAAATGGCTGCGAACAGTAGTATCCATTTTGCCAAGCTCGGTACTTGCATCAATCTTCATCTGGCGAACATTCTTGGTTACTTCACGGGAAGAATTGCCCCACTTGGTCGTTGCTTCCGTGTTTACCTTTCCAAAAGCCGTACTTGCTGCTGTAGCTACACTCGGAAGGACACTGTCTGATTTATTCTTGATAGAATCAAGGCTTTTATTTGCACTTTCGGCCGCACTTTTAGCATTACCAGAAATACTACTCTTCATGGACTTTCCGCTAGTATTTGCAGTATTGGACGCCTGCACTAATGCTTCCGGCATAACTTGCCCGATAATCTTAGCTGCTGTTTGGGTATTAACTCCCATATCCTTTAAAGTAGCAATAAGGTTATCATAGGTCTGCTTTGCTGTAGCTTTAGTGTTTTCTCCGTTCATAATAACAGTATCAAGAGCGGTGTACTGGTCAGATGTAAGTCCTAACTGTGCACTCATAAGTTTTATTGATTCTTCCAGCCCATCATAAGAAAGTTTGGAAGTGTCGATCTTATAAGATGTGTTGATCACAGAGTTTCCAAGTCCGTCCATTGCTGTTTGAAGCCCAGATAACGAATCGGATGTGATTGACTGTTGCTGTGATAATCTAGCAAGAGCCTGCTGTGCTTGATCGGATGTTACTCCATAAGTTCCCAGCTTTTCGGCAATTTTTGCATAGGCATCACTGGCAGATATGCCGGAAGACTCCATGCTTTCCGACAGTTTGAACAGCTTGCTTGCCTCGTCTTCGGTGATTGCACCAGAGTTTGAAAGCTGTGTTATGAGAGCATTAATAGCATTTCCATACTCTGTAGCAATGCCATTTCCACCCTGCATCTTTTCAATCAGACTTTGTAAGCCTTTTACTCCGGCAGTTGCGGCCATACCAATTCCAACGATAAGTCCGGCAGTTCCGACAAGCGGTGCTATAGCAGTAGCAAGAGAGGTAAGCTTTGTTGCAAGAGTTCCGGCTTTTCCGGCAAGGCCTCCAAATAATGAACTGGAATTTGTCGCCGCAGATTCCATTGTTTTTCCCAGAAGCTTTTGCATGCCTTTGGACAGTTTATCCTCAACTGTCGAACCTGTACAGAATTTCACGATTCCATCTACGAACGGAGCGATTTTGCTAAATGCTTTAAAGCCAACAATTCCAAAAATAACAGCATCCACGAATTTTCCCGCGGATGTACTGCCAAGTCCTTTCCAGATTCCGCTCAGCACGTCCAGTAATACTGTAGCTAATTTTTTTAAATGAGCTCCCCAGTCTATCTGACTAAGGAATAGTCCGATGCCTCTTCCAAAGGATTCCCAGTCCGTTGTTTCTGCGATATCAACCAGGGCATCCAGTAAGTTTGTGATGAAAGTGTTTAAGGATGTTCCGTTCTCTTTCCACTTGAACTTTCCGATAAAAGTATTGATTCCGTTGGAAACATTAGTTACTAATCCGTCCCAGCTAAACTTTTGTGCCCATGTAGCCAATGCCTGAAAGGCACCGTTTAATCCGGTTGCAATCGTAGTTGCTATCTTTGAGAATGAAATTCTCCCAAAGGCTCCATTCATAGCATCGGCAACTGCGGTTCCTAACTGCTCCCAACCAGTCAGACCGGCATTATTCTCTTTAGACATTTTCTGAACAAAACCGTCCAGAATATTCCAACTTACCATGAATCCACTGCCAAGGACTTGTCCAAGGTTCGGCCAATTAACTTCGTCAATCATTCCCCGAAGCCCGGTTGCCAGTTTGTTACCAATATTTGTAAAATCAATACCACCCGGTCCGATCAGAAGCTCAAAGGTGTTGACCAAAGTGTTGATACCGGCACCAACAGTACGCCCTAATCTATCCCAGTGAATGTTTTCGACAAGGCTGTTAAAAGATCGAGTAAAAGCATCACAAAATGCAGTAATTTTCGGGCCCACATTACTCCAACTAATAACATCATAAATCTTCCGGATTCCGATATTAAGCATATCTGCAATGGTCTTTCCAAGTCCTTCCCAGTCATGGTTGAGAAAAGCTTTACGGATTTTTTCAGCCCATTTATTGATAGGGGTTTCTTCTTTGTTCAGAGCATCGTCTATCTGGTCCGTGATTCCACCAAGACCCAATGACGGTGTTGTGCCGGTTCCAGTTTTGCCCTTTCCGGTACCAGGTGTTGAACCAGATGAACTAGAATTATCTGTCAGCTGATTCAGTTCGTCAAACGGAAGGACAGAAAGAGCTTTTTTCAGAGCTTTTGCTGACGAAGTAGCATCGTCTAGTCCAGAAGCTGCTGCATCTCCGGCATCCTGTAATCCACTAAGGTCTGTTGCGGAATCTTCCAGTCCAGCAAGATCATTTACGACCCCACTTGTGGAACCTTTGATTTTTTTACCCATCAGAACATACATGAAGTTACGGAATGTTTCCGCAGCCTGCATAAGTTTTGACATTAAGGCATTAAGAGCCTGGATGCCTGGAAGAACCGCTGCGATTAAGCCTTGTCCGATAACAGATGCAAGGGACTGGATATTCATAGTAAGGAGACGTACCTGATTGGCCCAAGATCCGGCTGTCCTCGCGAAGTCCCCCTGCTGTGCACTTGTAACTGACATGATGTAGTTATAGCGCAGCATCGTTTTCTGAGCCTGCGTCATGGAATTATAGGCAGTTGTAATGCCTTGTGATAACGCATACTCCTGTAAGCTGGCGACTGAAAGATTTATTCCGAGCTGTTTTAAAGGCTCGATTTCACCTGAAATGCCCGCCCTGATTTTGTAGAAGGCGGTATCAGTATCAATGTTGTAAAAAGATGCTAAATCTCCGGCTAATCCTGCAAGAGTTGTCGACATCTTCGCAGCGGATTCCTGCGCCACACCAGAAGCGTTCAGCATCGCCATCATGGTTCCAGAATAATTCTTTGCTGCCAGTTCCGATAATCCAAACTGCTTTGTTGCCGTAGATGCAAACTTATACGCCTGATCTGCCATGCTTCCAAAGGCAACATCTACAACGTTCTCAACTTCGGCGATATCGGAACCGATCTCAAGGATTCCTTTTCCACCCATAGCTTCGCTGAATTTGCTCATCACGGCTGAAGCTGCTTTGAAGCCAAGGACTGTCTTAATGAAAGAACCAACATTGGAAGATGCTGTCTTCAGCCCGCTGCTCCTATTGATCAGATTAGAGATTCCGGTTGCTAAAAATCCAATCCCGCTCTTTGCTTTTGTCGCCACTGTACCAAGTAACGAAGAAAGTCCCGAACCGATAGAGGAAAGCTTGTTAAAGGAATTGACTACAGTATTCGTGGCAGTTCCTACTTTCCCACCGGCCGCTGCCAACTGCCCAAGGGCTTCCGCCATTCTCAGTGTATTCTCGCTGATCTGCGGAGCATCCTGCATGGCGGCAAAGAATTTCTTCACCTCTGCGGCTAAATACTCTAATTGCGATGCCGTTTTACCAGTCTTGTCACCCGCATTTGCCAACCGTGAAATGGATTGCACAAACATGTTTATGGATTCTGAGGGCTTTGCCGTAAACAGCATACCATTAACAACTTTTCTCAAACTCTTTCCGAGTTTTTTTAAGCCTTCTGCTGACTGATCTGCTTTTCCTCCGGAATTAGCAAGTCTTGCTAACGAACCTGTGAACCGGTTGACACTGGAAGAAACGTCCCTGACATCGTTTAAACTGTCGATGCTTTTGACAATTTCTCCCATCTTTGAAGTATCAAATCCGCTCATATCCGCCGCCGCAAGTCGGCTTAAGGAATTGATAACATTCGTGATTTTGGAATCCTTGAAGTTCATTCCGTTAAGAGCGTTCATGGTACTAGCTATCTTTTCAACACCGGTTATTGCAGGTTGCATTTTCACAGCATCAATCTCTTGGAATTTTTGAATAGCATTTACCGCTGATTTGACGTTTTTGGTATCAATCTTTGGGATTGAAATGTTGGACGCACCTTTTAAGGAACTTAATCCAGCAGCCAGATTCTGTAAAGACTTCGTACTTGCTCCAAGTGTTGTGAAGTCAACCTTTGATAAGCTTCGAAGCTGACCGGTTAATCCAGTTAAGTCCGGAACACTGACTTTTGTTTTGTTTAATGTCTGTAAAGCCGCTGATACTCTCCCGATTTCGCGGGCATAATTCCTAAGCCCACCGGTATTGACGTTTCCCAGTGCCGTATCAACATCCTTTAATTTTTTAGCCAGATTGCCTAATGCTTTTGTAGCGTTCCTGGTGCTACTGTTTATTTGTATGTCAAGGGTGTCAATGGTATTATCAGCCATAAAAGCACCTCCTTTTAATCAAAAAAATAAGGGCAGACAAGACTTTTTATTCATCCTGCCTGCCCTTTTCATTTCCTATTTCGGCAATATTCGCATTTGCCTTTTTTATCAGAAGTTCGTAATAACGTTCCTCCTGCTTTAATTCAGCTTCAGACCGTTTCGGAACATCTGGTTTTTCTTCAATCTGTGGTTTCTTTGTTTTTTCTGTGATTGGTTTATCTGGATATTTCGCTTTGTTAGAAAGTGCACTCGATACCGCAGATTTCACATACAAACCGGAAAGCCATGCCTGATATTCAACCAGTTTTACCTGCGTTTCTATCTCATCACGTTTGTTTTTCTCGTACTCGCGTATCCTTACTTGAAGGTCACGTATGGTGCTTCTGAGAAAATCTTTCCGGTTCATTCCAATGCGAACTGCCGCCGGATATAACTCCGTCCAGATTATTTCGCTGTAGCTTTTTTCTGGTGATCTGTCGGCTTCTTCGGAGCTCTCTTCGGTTTGGTTGACATGTTCATGTCGTCCATGAGTGTCTCCAGACCGGTCAGCTTGAAAAAACCATCTTCCTCCATCTGGTCAAGACACATAGCAAAGATACCGTAAAAGTTACCCTGTTCATCATCCTTATGTTCCTGAATGAACTGCACTGCGAGTTTTTTTGCGGTCGCAAAGTTAGGAACAGAACCGTCTGCATCTGGGTTGTCACCATGATACTGAAGAAGTCCTGCATAAAACACGGTTAATGCTGTGTTTGGGATATTTGCCATGCCGGAGATCATTTCTTCCGGAGTTTTGTCCACACCGCCGCTTGTCGCCAGAAGTGTGTTCATTACGCTCTTGACGCATTCATCATACAGAGATGCTTCAATGCTGTATTCCAGTTTGTACTCTTTACCACTAATCTTTAAAAGTTTATACATAATATCTGTTCCTCCCAGCTAGATATATTTGTTATTCGCCTTCGGTTGGCTTGATTGCTGTATCCGGGCCGACATACTCATTGATAGTCAGGGACATGTCGACAGTAAGAAGACCGTTCTGATCTCTTGCCGGTTTCGGAATGATAGTCGGCGGCTCGATCTTGGTGAAGAACGCTTTCTGAAGTGCCGGGTAATATTCCTCGTACCACATAGACAGACCACTTGCATGAGCTGTTTTGTAAGCAGATATGAGGTCTTCCCACTCTTTGATTGTTTCATCGGTAACATTTACAGTTACATTGAACGTACCACCGGTTGAACCACGACCTGCGATAGTTCTCTCGATTTCATCCTCGAGAGCAGATGCGTCGATAGTCTCAACATCGATATTGATTTCATCAGAAGCGTTTATTCTGTGAAGCTGTTTGAATTTTGTTGGCTTTGTTCCCGCTACTGTCTCTACTGCATAACCGGTAAGAGCACCAACGGTACTGATTCCTGCGATATTTCCTGATGCCATATTGGCTCCTTTCCGCCTTTCGGCTATAAATTAGCAATAAAAAAGAGCCATTACGGCTCTGGCACGTAACCCTGTGCCCGGGAGATAAAAGGATCACCGCCCTTCTACTCTTCTTTGCTTACTTGTTTAATGACCTGATTCACATAAGTGCTCAGTCCTGCGACAAGAATACCCTGTGTGATTGCGGTAAAAACTGCCATTGCAACTTCCTGACCGCCTGTGACTGTAGATGTAGCGAAAACATAGATTCCGCAGACAACTACGCCCAGAAGTCCAAGGATTCCAGGAATGTATTTGTCAGCTACGGTTTCAGCCTGTTTAAGGAATACTCCTACAAAATACAGGACTACAGCTACAACCAGGAGTTCCGGTTTCACATAGTTCATGATCTGATCCATTCTATCTCACCCCTTTCATTCACCAAGCAACTGCCCGGTATAAATTCTTGTGTATCGGCTAACAAGCCGCTTGATACTATCGTCAGCGTTCCCCATGAGTTCGGGGCCGTAGGTTCTGCGAAATCCCATGTCAATCATGGACTGATGACTTTTTTCGTCAATCTGATATACTTTCACAAGCGGAGCCGTACCTGTGGCAAAGCACTCAATCTGGATAGTCGGAACCGTGGCGCATTCATCACCTTCAAGGTCTCCTTCTGTCAGAACGTTTCCCAACATGTAAAGTCTTGCATAAGTTTTCTTTCCAGATGCAAGCGTCTGACTTCTGTCCATGGAGAAGTTTCCTCTGCCAACTACAGGTTCGACAGCTTTATTCCAACGTTCATATATCTCGGATATTGGGTTTTTTAATATTTCCGGCATTTACATCACCTTGCCTGTTCAATCATGTTTGCTGTTAAATATTCCGTATATTTTTGACCGTTTGAAGAAACATACGAAAGTTTGATAAAGTAATTACAACGGGGATATCTCCCCCTTGCTCGAGCCGCGATAAGAGTCCGGAATTTTTTTCCATCGGCGTCCAGCGGACTTTCGATTGTTCTAAGAACTTTCTTGCTTTACCGATAAATTCCTTCTTCTTTTATGATTTATTTTTTGGCATGAAAAAAGCACCTACCTTTCCGGTAGATGCTTCGCATCTTAATTGTACAAAAAACAAGCCATATGATTCCATATTTTTGCATAGGCAAATCGTATAATAAACTAGATTATTTTTATCTAGTTTTAAGGTAAAAAAATAGAAGCCCGGAAAATCCCGGGCTCCGTTCTATCTTCCAAACACTTCTTTTGCGATATGTCGTATCTGCATAATAATAGCTTCTTCTGCGTGATACATCGGCATATAAGATCTGTTTCCATAAGAATGGTGTTTCTGTCCGCTTTCATCCACATACCACCATCCATTTGGGTCGTAGGCGTGTTTTTGATCTGGGTAAGTACCAACACCGTAATCAGCACCGGACGGCAATGGGTAGCTGTCCGTTCCGTAAGAAATACCGGCACTAAACTCGATAAAAAGAACCTTGTCTCCGGAAAGTCGGACTGCTGCACCAACGATATCGCCATGTCCGTTATTGATAACTTCCGTATAGTAAGAGCCTTTTTCTTCTGTTGGAATGGATTCCATTGTAGTCTGAATAACCTGGATTCCCTCCTGAGCCAGCTTATCAATAAAGATCTGGTTCTTCCTTTGAATATCTTTTTGGTATGATTCTAATTGCTGAATCGCAGACCGCAAAGAATTATGGTTCAAACTACACTGAATCGTTTTCTTACTCATTGTTACCACCAATTTTCGCTATACCATATCGGGCGACCTGTCCTTTTTGAGTATCAAGGATTCTTTTAAGCCTGTAGTCTGGCAAAACGGTTGGGCTGTTATCATCGTCAAGAATCAAAGCTCCGTCTATGCTGATTTCCGGCACAGTATCAATCCACAGAACATCGCCTTCTTTTGGCTGAAATGTTCGGTCGAAAACCGTGATATATCGGTCGTAGTCGGGAACAATTCCGGCGGATAATTCTTCCGGTGTACCTGCTGTTGCCGACACTGAAATGTTCTTCTTTTGTGGATTTGAATAGACAAGAGCTTTGTCGATTCCATTGTTTTTTTCTGCTATTGTTGAAATCCATATAGGCTGTTTTTGCCGTGTTCTACCTCTCATATATGCTTCCTCCATTGACAAGATTATTTTTTTGTGTTATTTTTATATAGAAATTTGGGAACGGCATAGCCCCAGATTTCATAATCTTCCAGTCCCCAGTTTTTCCTCAGATTCTGGGGACTTTTTTATTGTGTGTTGGTAATCTATGATGTATAATTTAAACTATATTATAAAAGGAGGTTTTTACATGAATAATCAGCTTAACGATTTACTCAATGAAACTGTAGCTATCAAAGGCATCAAATATACTATTGCTCATCAACTCACACACGATCCTGATACACAAACACTTTCAGGAATTGCAACACGTGAGGATGGAAAAGAGGTAGTCCTGGTTTACAAGCTGTTTGATAGTAACGATCTGGAATCCTACGACATTGAGAATCCAATCGAAATCACTGATGCTGAAACCGGAAAGTATATGTAATCTGTATTAAAGGAGGGAGAAAACTCCCTCCTTTTTTGTTAAGTGTTTAGAATATACTGTTTTTCAGCATCTGTTAAAACCTTCATATTTTCAACTTTTTCTTTTGCGATTTTTCGCAAATATTCAGGGATAATCATAGTATATCACCTCTTTCAGTTGCTTTTGTGGTACATGTTTAACTAAATTGCGTATTTCATATGTGACGTTTTAGCATCTTCGTCTGATACCTTGGCGTATATTGTAGTGGTATTGATGTCAACGTGACCAAGTATTTTCTGAACTTCCGTAATCGGTGTGCCTCTTTGAAGTAACATAGTGGCAAGTGTATGGCGGAACAGATGTGGTGTTAAAGGTCTATCAAGTCCTGCTCTTTGCCCAATTGTACGAACAATCTTTTCGATGGCTTCTTTCTTCAACGCCTGATGTGGTTTGCGATCACTCACAAACAGGTATTCAGACTCATCATCTCTGGAATCAAGATATTGCTTCAAAAGAAGTTTGCTACGAGCGTTCAAATATGTTTTTCTGTGCTTATTTCCTTTTCCAAGTACCAGAACTTCTCCCTTGTGAAAGTCTACATCTGATTTCTTTGCGATACACGCCTCAGTTACTCTTGCACCAGTACTGTACAGAAACTCTATCATAGTTTTTTCTCTTATAGTCTGGCAAGTCAATCGGATTCTTTCTAATTCCATTTCTGATAGTGGTTTCTTCTGAGTCCGTTCATACTTGATATTCTTGATCGAGCGACAAGGATTTTTGTTGACATATCCCTCATTTGCCGCCCACTCAAAGAATGTGTGAATTGCAGTTCTACGGCTGTCCAGTGTACGATTACTGATGTTTCTGTTTTCTTGTGTTGTGTACAGATATACACGAATGTCATTTGCGGTAATATCTTTCACATCTTTGTTCACAGCAAAGAAGAAATCATCAAGATACAGATTGTACAGTTCAAGTGTCTTTTTGCTTAAACCCTCAATTTTCCTACTTACAATGTAAGTTTTGTAAAAATCCGGTAAATATCCAGTATATTTTACAATGCTTGTTTCTCTCGGTTCAACATCGAAGTCATTTACGTACAGTGCCAGTTTATTTCTGATTGTACGCAAATATTCGTCTGGCACTTCTCCGTTCAGCTCTGCCATGAACCCGTCAATAAACTGTTCTCTCATAAAAATACCCTCCTTTTGGGTTCACAAAGGGAAGGTACTGTGCTATAATATACCCGTACCCTTTGTGGTGCTTGGGCTGAACTTTTTGATTGGTAGTCGGGAGTTCAGCCCTCCTTTTTTTGTTACGCATATTATAACACGCCCCATGTGAAATGGGTATCTTTTATTCGATTTTTGCCCTCGTCCCAAAAGTCCATGAGCCGTAAACCCTTGTAAATACAGGGATTTCCTTATATCTATTGCTATCACCAGTACCATCTGCTATAGTTAACTAGATGGGAGGTGTAAGCATGGCGAACCAGAAAAAGGACGATAAGGATAAGTATGTCAAGACCACAATCAGCTTCGAGCCAGAGCAGTACAGGCAGATGATTTCTTACTGTGAACGTGAAGAGCGTTCTGCATCTTGGGTTATCCGCAAGGCTCTTGCTGAGTGGTTTGAGAAACATGATTGATTTCTGTTGTTTTCGGTATTACTGGTATATATTGGTATGTATTAGTAATACCGAAACGCCCTCGTTAATTACCGTAATGTGAAATAATTGCTCCCACTATACACTCACCTAAACGAGCATATCCACTGGAACTACAATGTAACTGATCACCATTATACGGAAATGGCGCAGAACCAGTGTATGTTTCAAGAACCACTTGACCATCACGTTTCTGATAATACGCTTTTCCATTTTGGTATCTTATCCGTGTTGTATTAACTGGATTGCCAGTTGAATCTAATTCATATGGTGAATACTGCTCATTGACTGGATTCGCACTTGCGCCAAACACATTCCACGTATATTTATTACTTCCAGAATTGTGCCATAAATCACACACTGGAATGTTATTATGATTTCCAACAGAAACAATCATATTTGCTAATGTTTCCATTGTTCGCCCACTGCCTGTCGGATATTCTTCATATCCATCTGCATCAATATACGGATATCGTCCCGGACAGTGCGGAGTTGCGTACAAAACTTTGCATGTTAGGTTATTTGCTTGTGTTAGTGTCTCATAAATACGATTAATTGTGTACTGAATTATTCCCGCAATCGTTGATTGGCCACTTCCATCCGTTTTATAGCAATCACCGATTTGTCCATCTTTTTTCCCGCGGTCGTTATACGCCGGAAGAACAACGATTAAGGATTTATCCTTTACATCATCGACCGATAGCGGCTTTAAAACTCCACTTGCAGATGTTTCATTATCGTAATCACCACCAAGTCCTTTATCCCCATCTACCATTGATATTGTTCCAACGCCGCCTTTTGCGTGTGTTGTGACATTCATCCCCAACATTTCATTGAGTTTTTTTTGCCATTTCTGTGCCGCTGTGATACTATCGCCAATAACCAAAACATTTTTACCATTCCATTTATTCGGTATTGATGCGGACAAACTACTTAGCTTTTTATCTATCAAATCAACATCATTAAATAAATCTAAAAGTGTTTTACCTGTGATAATGATATCTAACGCTTTTTGTGTTACTTCTGCACTGTCGATATATCCGAATGCCATTATTTTTGCGGTATGGCTCACTCCAACATAGCCTTCAGCAATGTTGTGGTATATATCATACTGTTTCATTCCGTCTTTCTTAAACGGACATACAGCATAATAATAATGCTTTCCATCTATTTCACCGTAATATGTTGAATTAGTTATAGAAACATACCCTTTACCGTCCGCTTTTTCTTGGCCGAACATAAACGTACCACCGTTCGGACTAGCAAAATCAGTTTCCATAACGATTAGTATGTTTCCATTATTTGACAGCGAATCATTAATTTTTGGCCGTATCACAAACCCGAAATAATATTCTGTAGGTGCAAAAATGCATTCGTTTTCACCAACGATCTCAAACGTAGCACTACCCCGATTTGCAAGGTTTGACAATACAGTCTCGGCAGTCTTGGCAGTCTTGGCAGTCTTGGCAGTCTCGGCAGTCTCGGCAGTCTCGGCAGTCTCGGCAGTCTCGGCAGTCTCGGCAGTCTCG
>ERZ1034946.161-NODE-161-length-51086-cov-27.238698_pt1 | contig 51086 bp, 37 predicted proteins | sample MGYA00520591_ERZ1034946 | MGnify/ENA primary metagenome ERZ1034946 (study PRJEB33766, sample SAMN09781753) | gut metagenome | biome: gut microbiome | host: Homo sapiens | place: Madagascar | study: EMG produced TPA metagenomics assembly of the PRJNA485056 data...
ATTTTAAATATTTTAAAATACTATTCCATTTCTATTACCATATAGTTATTTCTGCCTTTTTCCTTCACCTTATATAGTACTTTATCCGCGTTATATACAAAATCAAGGATATCAAGGTTATCCTCTACTTTCGCATTTACTGCACCAAAAGAAATTGTAATCTGCGGAACTATTGGACTATACTGAAATGAAATTCGTGCTTCTCTTATATTATTTAACAGATTCTGTGCGAAACATTCTATTTCATCATTTGTCTTATTAATACCAACTATCAGAAATTCATCTCCGCCGTATCGCGCAATAAAAAACAGATTGGATGCTGTTTTCTGTAATATCTGGGCTACCTTCTGCAGGCATGCATCCCCCTGAAGATGTCCATACTGGTCATTGTATTCCTTGAAAAAGTCAATATCAAAGATAGCCATACATAATTTCTGATCGTCAACCTCCGCTATTTTGTACAGTTCACGAAATCTTCTTCGGATGCCATATCTGTTATAAATGCCGGTGAGTTCATCTACTTCACTTTCTCTGGATAATTCTCTGTTATCAGCAGTGAGTTTTGCATTTCTGGTCTTCTCATCTTCCAGTCTGCACCTGTTATCAATCGCAGTAATGACAGCCTGCTTCTTCTCCTGTTCCAGTTTCTTTTTCCATGTATAATATTCATGATATGTTTTATTCAGCTTCAGGTAATTACCAGTAGTCTCATATAACTCTATATAGGCTTCACACAACCTTACCTTATGTTTTATTATATCATTTCTCTCACACACTTCTGATAGGATATGCAGTAACTGCTCAGCTTCTCCTATATGTTTTATTTTCATCAATGCAACAAAAATATCCAGATAATCTTCAAAGCTTTCCACTTCTTCATAGGCTTCTCTTGGAAGATGCAGTGCCTTTACACAAATATCATATAGAGCCGGTTCATTTCCAAGACCAGAATAAATAACGGCGTACGCTGACATAATGCTCACTTCTGATACGCTTGTTTGTTTACCATCATATTGAGTTGTGGCGATATCCATGTATTCTTTTGCCTTTAAATAATTTTTCTCTTCAATATATTTTCCACTCATATTGATGTAAAACTGGCGTTCATCAAAAACAATGTCTTTATCTTCAATTCCCTTTTTCCTGCTGACTTTTATTCCCTGCTCAAAATACCATGCTGCGCTGGATGCATCTCCTCTATTATGTAATAATACACCAATATTATTATAGATCAGTCCCTGAAGTACGTAGTTCCCATACTGCTCTGCCAGCTCCATTGCATAGTAAAAGTAATCGAGTGCAAGAAAATCGTCTCCCTGTGTCATATATATAATTGCTGTAATATTATAATTTTTCATCAGCAGATCATCATATCCGTATTCTTTCTGAACTTTTTCACCAATGAGCATATGTTCTATGGATTCTGCCAGTCTTCCCATGGAGAACAGAGTATCTCCCATATAAAGATGTGCATAGGAAATCTCGTACCAGTCATTTGTTTCTGCTCCGTGCTCCAATATTTCACAGCAGATATCATATGCTCTCTGCGGGTCTTTAAATCTATATTCAATTACCTGTTCACTTTTATCTTCAAAAAAATCTGTCATATCAATCCTCATTTTAAAAAGAGCTCAAAACCAGAAATCCATTCTTAGACGTTTTTTTAATTTCATAAAGTGCATGGTCTGCTGCATGAATATACTCCGAGAGCAGTGTTTTTCTTTCCGGTACTACATTAACAGCACCTATTGATATTGTAACGTACTCAGAAACTGTGGATCTTCTGTTCTTTATTGCTTTTTGTTTGAGTTTTTCTCTTATGCGGCAAATAATCTGCTCTACTTCTTCTGAATTTCTCTGTGCTATCGCAATCAGGAATTCATCACCGCCATATCTGCCTACAATTCCAGCCTTCGAAACGCTCTCCTCCAGTATCTGCGCTATCGTCTGAAGAATGTTGTCTCCTGCCGGATGTCCGTATGTATCGTTATATTCTTTGAAATAATCTACATCTACTATTGCTATGGAAAAAGACTTTTGCAGTTGTTGTGTTTCTTTGAATTTCGCTCCAACATGTCTCTTGATGCCTCTTCGGTTATAAATCTTCGTCAGCTCATCCTGCTCACTTTGACTAACCAGCATAATCTTCCTAGCTTCAATATCTGCCCGTTTATTAATTTCTTTTTGCAGTTCAATTCTTTTTTTCAGCCTTTTGACTTCTGTCTGCTTGCGGTTCTCACTCTGCTGTACATCTTTTTTATAATACATTTCATAAGCTCTGCCGGCTTTTTGTGAATCACCAAGTTTCTCATATATTTGAATCTCATATTCTGCAAGCATTACCCATTTTCCTGGAATATTCATGCCACGAAGTACAACTTCCGCTTTCTGTGCAATTTTCTCTGCTTCTTCGTATCCCTTTAACAATAGTAACGTCTCTATGATATCAAAATAATAAGAAATCCTCTGAAACTGATTATCATCCTTTTCAATCTGTTCCAATACAATCTTCAAATATTTGAGTGATTCTTCTTTATTCTGTTTCTTCTGGTAGTATGCCGCATACATGATAAGCAGCTCTGTATCATCCAGATGTTCTTCCAAATTATCTATCTGCTGTAAAATCTCCATTGCACGGTCAGGCTGCCCACGTTGCAGCTCAATACCCGCCAATTCCCTGCTGTATACATAGTCATTAAACGCAACACGCATCTTGTTTTCACTGGCTTTTTGCACAATATCATATGCCATACGTAAAGTCTCTATTGCCTTATCATATGCCTGAAATTTCCGATAAAGAAATGCTATATTTGCAAACAGTGCTCCACACATCATGTTGTCATTCATTCTGGTGGCTAACTTGATTCCTTTGAAATAATAATCAAGTGCTCCCTGTTCATCATCGGTATATGTATATATAATTCCAATGAGATTATATAACGTCAGTGAAAGTTCTTCATAGTTATTCCTGAGAGTAATATCCAGCGCTTTCTTACATTCCTGAATCGCACTGTCAAGTAATCCCATGGAAGATAAAGCATCCGCCAGATACGTTCTTGCAAATGCCTCTTCATAATGGTCTTCGCACTGTGAAAGCAAAGTAAAACATAATTCTCTTTCCTGTTCGGGTGACTCATGTCTGACAGTCAAAATCTGTTTCATTATTTCATTTTGAGTCAACATATCCAGCTCCTCACTTCCGTTTTCATTTTCCCTATGTATACAATCCTATATATTATATCAAAACAAAACTGACTTAACAATCAGACAGCTTCTTAATTTTACAAAAAGCCGAAATACAGATTGCTCCATATCCCGGCTTCATTGACGCGTAAATTGTATTCAAACAGTGCTATATCTTACTCATCCCAGTTATGATATACTGCCTGTACATCATCATCTTCATCAAGAAGATCAAGAATTCTGTTGATGCATTTAATTGCATTCTCATCAGTTAAAGATACATAAGTCTGAGGTATCATGGTAACTTCTGCACTTGCCATAGCGATATTGTTATCAGCCAGTGCCTTGTATACAGCATCAAAATCTGCTGGTGCTGTTAAAATTTCAAAGCTGTCTTCCTCTTCAGAGAAATCTTCTGCTCCTGCATCTAATGCGATCATCATAAGATCATCTGCAGTCATATCACACTCTTCTTTGTCAATAATGATCTGTCCCTTCTCATCGAACATAAAGGAAACACATCCCTGAGTACCAATGCTTCCATTGCCCTTAGTAAATGCACTTCTGACATTAGCTGCAGTTCTGTTCTTATTATCTGTAAGTGCTTCTACAATGACAGCGATACCGTTAGGTCCATATCCTTCATATGTAACATGTTCGTAATTTACCGCATTGCCATCACCAGCAGCCTTCTTAATACCTCTTTCGATTGTATCATTAGGCATGTTGTTTGCCTTTGCCTTGGCAATAACCTGTGCAAGCTTGAAGTTATTATTTGGATCCGGTCCGCCTTCTTTTACTGCAACGGCAATTTCACGTCCGATAATGGTAAATACCTTACCCTTAGCAGCGTCGTTCTTCTCTTTCTTATGCTTAATGTTTGCAAATTTTGAATGTCCTGACATTTCTATTCTCCTACCTTTTCCTTTTTAAATAAATTTACATTTTCATCTGTAGTGGTCTGTTTCTTCTCTGCTCCCGGCAATTTTGTCACAAGCACTGACTGAATTACATTCTTCTCTACTTTAAGTATCTTGAATCTATAGCCACAAGCGCTGACCTCTGTGTTCTCATGTTCATCCGGTATTCTGTCAAGCTTGGAAATCAGATAACCGTTCAGTGTATCAAACTCCGTCTCGCCAAAATCAATACCAAAACGTTCTTCCAGATCTTCCAGTTTGGTCATACCCTCAATCACATATTCGTTATTGCCTTTTTCCCTGATATGATTCTCATCTGTATCATACTCGTCCATAATATTACCGACAATCTCTTCAAGGATGTCTTCCATTGTTACCAGACCGGAGGTTTGTCCATATTCATCCATGACAATGACCATCTGGTTCTTCTGTGACTGCATACTCTTGAATAAATCGTCAATATTTTTGGTTTCAGGTACAAATACTGCCTTTCTGACCAACCCCTGAACTTTACCGATAGGTCTGTTCAGGCTTTCATCAGAAGTGTGCAGACGCATGGCATCTTTCAGATACAGAACCCCGATAATATGATCCAGATTCTCTTCATACACAGGATAACGGCTGTTGCTTTCCTGCAGCATCTGAACCAGGGCATCTTTAAAAAGCATCTCGCTGTCAAGAGCAATGATACTGTTGCGATGCGTCATAATGTCGCTCGCCTTCTTATCCCCAAATTCAAATATATTGGTAATCATCTCAGCCTCGCTGGCCTCCAGAACACCCTGCTCATGTCCTTCATTCACCATGGAGATAATCTCTTCCTCGGTTACATCTGATTGTTCATCTGTCGTACGCAGCCCCATAACTCTTAATAAGGCATTAGTTGATACTGCAACAATTCCTGTAAGAGGATACAGTACAGTCTTCAATCTGCCTATATGTCCGATGAATATGTAAGCCCAGGCATCAGGATACTTCTGTGCCAGCTTTCTTGGCAACAGTGTACCGAAAGTAAGCATGACATACATCAGGCAGAAAGTTGCTGCAAAAACTGCAATGATATGTATTCCTGCATCTGATATCTGATGCAGAAAGGATAACTTATTAAGCCATCCGGTAAAACAGTTGATCCATATCGGTAAATAAAAGCAGCCCATGACCAGATCGATCAATGTAGTGATCATCTGAATGGAATTCACATAAATTGTAGAGTGTTGAACTATTCCGAGAAGCGCAATAGACTTTTTGTCATTTTCTTCCTGCGCACGACGTTCAATCTCCTTCTCATTCATGAGATAAATTGCTTTACTAAAACCATACAAAATCGCTTCTATGAGCAATAACGCAAAAAACAAAACTATGGTACAGGCCGCAGCCCCGCCATCATCCATGTATTTCACTCCTTTTTAAATCCATAATAATTTAATATAGCATTACTCACAGAATCCGTCAACATATCCTTTCAACTATTTATGTAAGTTCAAGGGATATTTCCAGTGCACGGTTCACTTTTTCCATGGTAATCGTATCAAGATGACATACTTTATCTTTCAGTCTTTTCTTATCTATGGTTCTTAACTGTTCCAGTAAAATCACAGAATCCTTGACCATATCATAATTACCTGCGTTCAATTCTATGTGTGTAGGCAGATTTGCCTTATTTAATCTGGAAGTGATCGCTGCGCAGATTACAGTAGGGCTATGACGATTCCCTACATCATTCTGTATGATCAGAACCGGACGGACTCCTCCCTGTTCTGAGCCAACTACCGGGCGCAAATCTGCATAATAAATATCTCCACGTCTCATATATACACCTCATTTTCAAGCATGACTTACTGTATATCTCTAGTCTTACCTATAAGGTGTATCTTTATACAAAATCTTTCTATTCGTTAATTAATGTATCGTCAATTTTGTAGATACGTGGAATTCTCTTGCCCAGATCACAGGCAAGCTCATAATTGAATCTTCCTGACAATTCCCCCAGTTCTTCCATCGTGATCGTCTGATCGCCATCTCTGCCTATCAGCGTTACAACATCTCCGACACATATCTCACCCTGTATATCTGTCACATCAATCATAAACTGATCCATGCACACTCTGCCAAGAATCTTTGCTTTCTGTCCTTTGATCAATACGTATCCAATATTAGAAAGGCTTCTTGGATAACCGTCACCATATCCAATGCAGACTGTTGCTACTCTAGTATCTCTGGATGTTGTAAAAGTACCACCGTAGCTTATTTCCTGCCCTGCCGGTACAGTCTTTACATAAACAACTCTCGTCTTCAGGCTCAATACCGGATACAGATCAATCTGATGATCCTTCTGTACAGAAGCAGATGGCCATAAGCCATATAAAATAATGCCGGCTCTGACTGCATCCATATGCATCTGTGGCATCTCTACAATACTGGCACTATTCGCACAGTGTTTCATTGGAATATGAAGCTTCAGCTCAGATTCTATTTTTTCTGTAAAGTCACAGAAATCTTCATACTGTTTACGGGTTTTAGATCTGTCTTTTTCATCTGCTGTCGCAAAATGTGTAAAAATACCTTCAATTTCAATACCAGGAAGCTTGCTTAACCTGTCTACAAAGGCAATTCCCTCTGCGTCCGGTCTGATGCCTATTCTTGTCATTCCTGTGTCTACTTTAACGTGAACCTTACATACTTTGCCCATTTCTACAGCCTTATCAGAAAGCATCTGCGCAACATCATCCATGAAAACAGCCATTCTGACATCCTCGTTGATTAATTTCTCATAGCTGTATGGGAAAGTATAACCCAATATCAGAATTGGTTTTCTGATTGCATGTTCTCTTAAAGAAAAGGCTTCTTCTGCGGTTGCTACTGCATACCCCCAGACCTGTTCATCAGGCTCTAATACTCTGGCGATCTGCGCAGCTCCATGACCATATCCATCTGTCTTAATCACTGCAACCACCTGTACATTTTTATCTATTCTGCTCTTAATGCTCTCCATATTCTTAATGATTGCATCTAAATCTATCTCTGCCCAGACTCTGTCATAATGTATCATGAGTTGTCTGCCTCCTTATATTCCTCTGTCAAATATTTCAGCGACCAAATAATGTCCTGTGACATTATATAATACGCCGAACTCCGCTCTTTTGCAATATCTCCTGCCAAACCGTGTATAAAAGTACCCATAACTGCCGCTTCATAGCTGTCCATCTTCTGTGCCAGCAATCCGGCTATCATGCCAGTGAGAACATCTCCTGAGCCAGCTGTAGCCATGCCATCATTACCACTGGTATTCAAATAAGTCATTTTAAGCTTTCTGGTAACTATTGTTCTTGCGTCCTTGCATACCAAAGTCACATCATATTTCTGTGTAAATGAGCGGCAATATTTCAGAATATTCTGTGATATCTCTGATACCGGATGTTGCAACAGCCTTGCAAATTCTCCCAAATGAGGAGTCAGGATGATTTCTCTTCTTACAGGATTACGACCATGCTCCAGCATCTGCAGCAAATCCTGCTTCTGTGCCAGAAGATTCAGGGCATCAGCATCAATTACCATCGGTTTCCCGCTATGTTCCAGTACATAGGAAAGAATTGTTCCAGCCTTTGCAGAAGTGGATAATCCAGGACCTATGGCAATCACATCTGCCCAGCTAATGCCTTTTTGCAATCTGTCTGTTTCTTCCTCTGATAAGCCTTCCTGTTCATCATCTGCATACGTATCAATGATTGCTTCCGGCAATTTACGAAGCAGACTCTCCCTGTTATCCCATGCCGTATATATTCTCACCATGCCGGAGCCTATACGAAATGCACTGGTGGACGCAAGCTGACAGGCACCTCCCATATTTTTTGACCCTGCTATCATCAGGACTTTACCAAAGGTTCCTTTATTTCCACCATGATTTCTCTTGGGAAATCTCAAGTCAGATTTCGTAAAAGTTACAATACCTTTCTTCGTATTCTCCACCAGTTTGTCTGGTATTCCAATAGGAACGCAGATCAATTCGCCTGTGTAGTCTGTCCCCGGATACAACAGCTGTCCAAGCTTGCGATATCCATACGTAACAGTGATATCAGCTTCTATTGCGCATCCCATGACCTTTCCGCTGTCCGTGTGGATTCCTGATGGCATATCTGCCGATACCACTATGGCATGAGATTCATTGATACCTTCTATAACTTCTTTATACTTTCCTTCTATCTCTCTGGATATGCCAATCCCGAATATAGCATCTACTATTACATCATAGAGATAATTATCCATGCCATAATGAATGGGAATATCCAGCATACGGGCTGCGCGTATCTGCATCCTGGTCTGCTCTGTACACTTTGCCTCTTCTCCCATAAGATGTACCTGTACTGATACGCCTGATTCCTGAAGGATTCTGGCTACTGCAATTCCATCTCCTCCATTGTTGCCACTGCCAGCCACAATTCCCACACTGATATCCGTTCCATATCTTCCAGTGATAATTCTGGCAGTCTCCAGTGCCGCACGCTCCATCAGCACCAGAGAAGGAATTCCATATTCTGTAGTGGTCTGTTCATCGCATTGTTTCATTTCTGCTGCTGTCAATACATATTCCATGCCGTTCCCCCGCTCTGCTCATTCTATCCATTTTCTCAAAGTATACCATAAAAGTCACAAAAAAACACCCAGTCAAGTGGGTGTTCCTTTATCTTTCTCCGTATTCTGTGAATCTGCAGCCTGCGCAGTATCTTTATCCTTATTCAAAACGTTCTTAGGATTATATTTCAGATCAAACATTTCAATGACATCCGGTCCGAAAATATCATGCATATAAGAATATAATTCATCATTCCATATTTCTTTCTGCTGTTTCAAAAGCACCTGACGTTTTAACTGTACCCGGAAATTCTGAATCCATTGATTGATATTTTCGATATCCTGCGTGTTCTGCTTGATTCGACTATAGCATACATTCATAGTTGCCAGCATGAGCTTATAATTTGCTTCTTCTATCTGTTCAGGCAGCTCTGCAAGCTCATCATGGCAAAGATCCATCTTCTCATTTGCTTCTTCTATAAGCCGTTTATTTTCTTCCATTTTCTTGTTCTTATCAGGACTGTCAGGAAGTTCCATAATCGCCACGATTTCACTCATGAGTTTCTTTTTGAACAGGTTCTGGCTCTTGATCTCAGTGTTTAGCTTCCCCTGTCTCTTTAAAAGGTCATTCACAACTGTCTCCAGCGCATGAATCTCATCATTATCGCCTGTCTGTGTAAATAACTTATGCCATTTATGATCAAGTGTCAGTATTGGTATCTTCTTACCTTCCAGCGCTGTTCTGAACAGATCATTATCCTGTGCCATCCAGTCACCTTCTATCACTTCTGCTATTTATCGTCTCCATGTGCATGCTTCTCAATGCCATAAGATAACTTCATCAAGCTATCTGACAAATGCACATTCTCTACTACAATGCTGTCTGGAACATTCAGATCTACATGTGCAAAATTCCAGATTGCCTTGATGTTACATTTTACCAGGGTCTCTGCTGCTTTCACCGCACCATCCTTTGGAATTGTAAGGACTGCAATATCTATATCGTTTGCTTTCACAAAATCTGCAATCTGTTCTACAGGACGTACAGGAATTCCTCTGAGTTCCTTACCCTGCAAGGCAGGATTAATGTCAAAGATACCCTTTACAATAAAACCTCTTCTCTCGAAGTTCATGTAGTTGGCAAGCGCCTGCCCCAGATTGCCCGCACCAATAATAATCAGATTATGCTTACTGTTCAATCCAAGAATCTTTGCAATTTCATTATACAGATATTCTACATTATATCCATAACCCTGCTGCCCAAATCCTCCAAAATTATTAAAATCCTGTCGTATCTGTGAAGCAGTTACCTTCATAAGTCTGCTCAAATCCTGTGATGATATTCTCTCTACTCCGCTATCACGCAAATCTCCCAAATATCTGTAATATCTGGGGAGTCTGCCGATGACTGCCTGTGATATCACCTTCTCGTCCACGATATACACCTCCAAAATTTATTCATATTACTGTACAGAATGTACCATACAGTACCTTCTCTTTTGACTATCTATAGACATATATTCACTTTTCAGTGGTTAACGGCTAAACTGTCAACATAAAGTATACAACATTGTTAAATGATTGTCAAATAATATCTTACTTTCTGTGCATTTTTTATATTGGACAGACTGTTGTATTTTCTTTTATTTTTCTATATAATGTGATATTGTGTGTAGCTATGCATTTTCTTATATGTACTCCGGGAGTACGTTATTTAAAAAAGGAGTTTACCATGATCTTATCCTGTTCTAATATTGATAAAACATTTATAGATAATCATGTCATTAAAAATGCCTCATTTCATATTGAGGATTATGAAAAAGCTGCTATCGTTGGTATCAACGGAGCCGGCAAATCAACTCTGTTGAAAATCATCACAGGTTCACTGCCTGCGGATGACGGTCTGGTCACATTTGCCAAAGATAAAACATATGGATATCTGGCACAGCATCAGGCGGTCAACAGTGAGCATACTATTTATGATGAACTGCTCACTGTAAAGCAGGAAGTATTGGATCTGGAGGCTTCTATCCGTGAGACTGAGCTTGCCATGAAAACAGCCAGTGATGCCGAGCTAGAACTGCTTCTGAAGAAATATACAGATATGAATCACCGTTTTGAACTTCTTAATGGTTATGCTTATAAAAGTGAAGTCACTGGTATTCTAAAAGGACTTGGTTTTCAGGAAGAGGAATTTCAGAAGAAGGTAGATACTCTCTCCGGTGGGCAGAAAACACGTATTGCTCTTGGTAAGCTGCTTCTGCAAAAGCCTGATCTGATCATTCTGGATGAGCCTACGAACCATTTAGACCTCAATTCTATTGCCTGGCTGGAAACTTATCTTTTGAACTATAAGGGAGCTGTACTGATTGTCTCCCATGACCGATACTTTCTGGATAAAATCGCTACCAAGATTATTGAGATTGATAACGGCAATGTCATGGTCTTCCATGGCAACTATTCTGATTATGCCAGACAGAAAGAAGTTCTTCGTACAGAACAGTTAAATGCATATCTGAATCAGCAGCGCGAAATCAAGCATCAGGAGGAAGTGATTGATAAGCTTCGCTCTTTTAACCGTGAAAAATCTATTAAGCGTGCTGAAAGCCGTGAAAAAATGCTGGATAAAATAGAACGTATTGATAAACCAACCGAAGTGAAGGCTGATATGAAGCTTAAACTTACGCCAAGGCTTCTAAGTGGTAATGATGTATTAAGCGTATCTGATCTGTCCAAGGCTTATGATGGTCAAATACTCTTCTCCAATGCCTCCTTTGAAGTCAAGAGAGGCGAACATGTGGCAATCATTGGAGACAATGGAACCGGTAAAACCACACTGTTAAAAATTATCAATGAACTGGTTCCTCCTGATACCGGAAGCATCAAACTTGGTTCCAATGTTCAAATCGGATATTATGACCAGGAACATCACGTTCTGCATATGGACAAGACTTTATTTGAAGAAATCAGTGACGATTATCCAGATCTGACAAATACACAGATCAGAAATACGTTAGCTGCTTTTCTCTTTACAGGGGAAGATGTCTTCAAAAAAATCAGTTCTCTCAGTGGCGGTGAACGTGGTCGTGTATCTCTCGCCAAACTGATGTTATCAGAATCTAACTTTTTGATTCTGGATGAGCCTACTAACCATTTGGATATCACCTCCAAGGAAATCCTTGAAAGTGCGTTAAATGCATATGAGGGAACTGTTCTATATGTATCGCATGACCGATATTTTATAAACAAAACTGCTTCCCGCATTCTGGAACTGACTCATAGAGAATTCATTAATTACATAGGGAACTATGATTATTACCTGGAAAAGAAGCAAACACCTATGGCTGATGAAAGCAACAGCTCTGTAGAGGAATCCGCTCCCAGTGCACAAAAATTAGACTGGAAGCAGCAAAAGGAACAACAGGCAGCACAACGCAAAAAAGAAAATGACTTAAAGAAATGTGAAGACCGCATTGCTCAATTGGAAGCAAAAGCTCAGGAACTGGATGAAGAAATGTCCAGGTCTGAAATTGCAACCAATGTTGCACGTCTTCAGGAAATCGCCAGAGAAAAGAATGCGATTGAAGAAGAATTAAATCCTTTATACGAAAAATGGGAAGCCCTGTCCGAATAGGGCTTCCCACTTTTTATATATTCTTACATTGCATCAAAGGTCTCACGTATTGCCTTGATAAAGTTCTCACTGTTCAATACAGTAACATCCTTCAAGGATGTAATCAATGCAAGATCCTTAGTCATTTTACCGTTCTCGATTGTTGCGATTGTTGCCTTTTCAAGCTTATTGGCAAAAGTAACCAGATCCTCCAGTTTATCCATCTCTCCACGTTTTCTCAATGCGCCTGTCCATGCAAAAATGGTTGCAACAGAGTTTGTGGATGTCTCTTCACCCTTCAGATACTTATAATAGTGTCTCTGTACAGTACCATGTGCTGCTTCGTATTCGTACACGCCTGATGGAGATACCAGTACAGAGGTCATCATTGCCAATGAACCAAATGCAGAGCTTACCATATCACTCATAACATCGCCATCATAATTCTTACAAGCCCAGATGAATCCGCCCTTAGCCTTCATAACACGGGCAACTGCATCATCAATCAGAGTATAGAAGTATTCAATACCTGCTGCCTTGAACTGTTCTGCATATTCTGCATCATAAATCTCCTGGAAAATATCCTTGAAATTATGATCGTATTTCTTGGAAATCGTATCCTTGGTAGCAAACCAGAGATCCTGCTTGGTATCTAATGCATATTTAAAGCATGCATGTGCAAAGCTGGAAATGGATTTGTCTGTATTGTGAATACCCTGAATGATACCTGATCCTGTAAAATTATGAATCAGTTCACGAATCTCTGTTCCATCCTCTGCTGTGAATACCAGTTCTGCCTTACCAGGTCCTGGCACTTTAATCTCGGTATTCTTATATACGTCACCATAAGCATGTCTTGCCAGTGTAATAGGCTTCTCCCAATTCTTTACACAGGGTTCAATGCCTTTTACAACGATAGGGGCACGAAATACAGTACCATCCAGCATAGCTCTGATTGTTCCATTAGGGCTCTTCCACATCTCCTTGAGATTGTACTCTGTCATTCTGGCTGCATTTGGTGTGATAGTTGCACATTTTACTGCTACGCCATACTTCTTGGTAGCTTCCGCAGAATCTACTGTAACCTGGTCGTTAGTCTCATTACGGTATTCCAGTCCAAGATCATAGTATTCTGTCTTCAGATCAATATATGGAAGAATCAGTTCATCCTTGATCATCTTCCACAGGATTCTTGTCATTTCATCTCCGTCCATCTCTACAAGGGGTGTTGTCATTTGAATCTTTGCCATACTTGTTCCTCCATATCTTTATTAATTCTTATCATCACTTAATCCGCATTTTACCATATTTCTATACGCATTACAAATATGTTTGTCTGCAAGTTGTTCTGCCAGCTGCGAATCTCCTGCTTTCATAGCCTCCAGGATGCTCTTATGTTCAGCTACAGCCTCACTGCTTCTTTCTTTATCAGATAATGTCTGCTGTCTTTCCTTCTGCACATACTGATGAAAATTTTTGAGTAAATGAATCAGTATCTTGCTTTCACAGGCATCATATAATAATTGATGAAATCGGTTGTCCAGTTCAGTCAATTGTTCATAATGTCCTTTTGAAAGATGGAATTCACTTAACAGAATAATTTCTTCCATCTCATCAATCTGTTCTGTGGATATACGCTTTGTAGCCCAGCGTGCGCACAATCCTTCCAATAAGGAACGAATCTCATAGATATCTGCTACATCCGTTGTGGAAATTCCTGTCACATATGCTCCCTTATTCGGAACGATCCTGATAAGTCCTTCCAGCTCCAGTTGTCTGAACGCCTCTCTTACAGGAGTTCTGCTGACTCCAAGTTCTTCTCCTATAGCAGATTCCTTCAGTTCGTCATTTGCCTGATATCTTCCATTTAATATATCTTCACGAAGCTTCTGGAAAACCCGTCCTCTCAGGGAATACTTGTCCAGCGCTTCCTGATTTACATCATGTTCGCCCATATATGCCTCCATTACTCTTCCGGCTGGGGCTGAGGTGTCTTAACAAGTGTTACATTCAGCTTATCGCATCCCTCTGCAATAACACGCAACAGCTCATCATCTGTCAATACGGTAACTCTGCCGCCTTCATATTCAGCATCTACCCACTCTTTCACATACGCTACCAATTCTGAATTCTTGGTGATCTTATCTTCACCCTGTAGCTTGAAATAGGTGTTGATCCAATGTGCAATACCTGCCAGGCCAGATGTATTGGATACAGCGCACAGTACCGGACGATTCAGGAATTTCTCTGTATCAAATATATTATAGATTTCTTCATTCTTTAATAATCCATCTGCATGAATGCCTGCTCTGGTGACATTGAAGTTCTTACCAACAAAAGGCGTTCTTGGTGGAATCTGATAGCCGATCTCTTTCTCATAATATTCTGCAAGTTCAGTAATGACTCTGGTATCCATTCCATTCAAAGTGCCCTTTAACTGTGCATATTCAAATACCATAGCTTCCAGAGGTGTATTACCTGTACGTTCTCCGATACCAAATAAGGAAGTATTCACACCGGAACAGCCATACAGCCATGCTGTTGTAGAATTGGACACTGCCTTATAGAAATCATTATGTCCATGCCATTCAAGCCATTCATGAGGTACGCCGGCATGTGTATGAATTGCATAAATGATACCCGGTACACTTCTTGGGATAACTGCACCAGGATAGTTTACACCATATCCCATTGTATCACATGCACGCACAACAATAGGAATCTTGTATTCTTCAGCCAGCTTCATCAATTCCAGGCAAAAAGGAACTACATAACCATATATATCAGCTCTTGTGATATCCTCTAAATGGCATCTTGGACTGATACCTTCTTCCAGACATTCTCTGATAACAGAAAGGTAATGCTCCATAGCCTGTTTTCTTGTCATTTTTAATTTCAGGAAAATATGATAATCAGAACAGCTTACCAGAATACCAGTCTGCTTCATACCTATCTCTTTTACCAGCTTGAAATCTTCCTTGCTGGCACGAATCCAGGAAGTAACTTCCGGGAACTGATATCCTCTCTCCAGACATTTGTAAACTGCATCTCTGTCTTTCTTACTGTATAAGAAAAATTCGCTCTGACGGATCATACCGTTAGGACCGCCTAATTTGTGCAGATAGTCATAGATCGTAACGATCTGCTCTGTGGAATAAGGTGCTCTGGACTGCTGTCCATCACGAAATGTCGTATCTGTGATCCAGATGTCCTTTGGCATATTGTGAGGAACAACTCTGTCATTAAAAGGAATCTTAGGTATCTCTTCGTAAGGAAACATATTTCGGAAAGTATTGGGTTTCTCTACATCCTGTAATGTATACATATGCTCTTCTATTTCAAGAAGATTGTTTTTGCCATTCAGGGTAACAGGTCGGTTTTCAAAATAATCGTTCTTTTCCATTACTATCTTCTCCTTCATAACTCCTCTGGTAAGTCTGTATTTTTATACACTCTTATGCAGAAAACGTATTTTTGTATCATTGTATACATTTATACAGTTCACGTCAATGATTTATTTTAATAAAGTGAAATTATTTTAAATATATTTTTTATTGATATTTTCAAGCATTTTATCAATCTGCAGCATTCCCGCTCCCTGAACATTCCAGTTTTGTCCTAAATCTCTGGACGAACTCAACAAGACACGTTTCAATTGTGTATTCGTAATTTGCGGATATTTTTGCAAACAGAGAGCCAGTGCTCCACTGACGATCGGTGTAGCCATGGAAGTTCCACTCTTGGCAATATAGGGCTGTCTCCAGCGGTTATTTCTCCCATACACCCGATTACAGCAGGACACAATATCTGTTCCCGGTGCCACAATATCAGGCTTCTTTAACGGATTGCCTTTTGCAGGATTCACATCATACACATTAGCTGGTCCTCTGGCAGAATATGTTGCACAGGTTCTGCCGCCTGCTCCAACATAATCACCATCATTACATCCTACGCAGATACATTCCACTGATTCGCTGATAGGAGAGATACTCATAGGCTCCGGTCCTTTATTTCCGGCTGCTGCAACGATCATTACATTACTGCTCCAGAAATATTCAAGATATTTATGCAGAAGCACCACTTCATCAGGTTTTAAAGCTGCTGTCTGTTCCATCTCTATTGAAATATTCAATATTCTGACAGGATATATTTTCATCATTTCGGTAGTCCATTCCAATCCCATCAAAAGATTCCTGAGACTTCCTGCCCCCTTTTCATCCAGTACTTTTCCACATAAAATACTGCATTGCGGTGCTATACCTCTATATTTTGTGTCCGATAACTTACCATTTCCTGCAAGAATACCGCACACATGTGTGTCGGGTCCAACTTACATTTTAATATGTGTATTACATTCTCCCCTTCTTTTTGCTGCACGTTCAAACAATTCCCTGGAAATAATAGGTTCATGTGTCCCCTGTACTATAATCCAACTCTTTTTATCAATATATTGTATGGATTTATCCTTAAAACTACGTCTCCTGCTTTTCCCCTGTACCACCATTCCTGTGTATGTCTCATTACGCAAAATCTTCTTAATCGTAGAAGCACTCCACTGATAATCCGGTGGATTCCTGTCTTGTCGATAGCTTAAGGGTGTTGCCACTCTCTCTTTTTCCAGTCTGGCTTTGATCGCTTCCACACCAAAGCCCTGCACATACCATTCAAAAATACACTGCACCCAGTAAGATACATTCCTGTCTATTTCCAAAACATGCGAATCTTTCCGGCTTTTACGGTAGCCATAGGGTGCATATGCTCCTAAGTACTCTCCCTTCTCCATTTTCTGCCGATATACTGCCCTGATGCTTTCTGATAGATCTTCACTGTACCATTCATTCACCAGTGCATTGATCTGCCTTGCCTTCTTCCCATATTTCTGTGCTGTATCTACCCCATCTACTACTCCAATAAACCGAATTCCAAGCATTGGGAACAGACTATGAAGTAAATATTCTGTATGCTCCATATTTCTTGATAATCTGGACTGTGATTTCGCCAGAATCACACCAAACTGCCCACTTCTGGCATCTTTTAACATCTGTGAAAAAGCAGGTCTTTCATAATACAAGCCTGAATAATCATCATCCACATAGTACTGCTGTATGCTCCAACCATGCTTTAGCGCATAATCTGTCACAATTATCCTCTGGTTCTCTATGCTCTTACTGTGGCTGTCTCCCTCTCTGTCAAGGTCCTCTTTACTGATTCTTAAATAGACTGCTGCCTTTTCCATAACAAGCCTCATACCCTGTTTATGACAATGTATGAAAAGGAAATACCGGTTCAGAACAAAAAATACTGACATAGCATAAACTACATCAGTATTTTATCTTATCTTTATTCATTTCGGATTGCCGCTAAAGGACTTAATCTCATAGCACGAAGAGATGGCAGAAATCCTGCAATCATACCAATCAGTATAGCAAATACAACGGCAAGCGGCGGCAGCCACGGGGGAATACGGCAGATTCCACCGGACATGCCCATCTCTGCCCCAACCTGGCTGGCTGCCAGAAGATTATTGATTACAATACTTATCACATAACTGAATGCCAGCCCCACTACTCCTCCTACAAAGCCAATAAAGCCTGCTTCCATAAGGAATAATGTCTGAATGTTATGGATGTCACAGCCCAGTACCTTCATAACACCTATTTCCTTGGTGCGTTCATAAATGGACATCATCATTGTATTGGTAATACCTATCGCCGCAACCAGAAGCGATACTGCACCAATCGCTCCAAGCACAAGCTGAATTGTATTCATCTGCTCTGTCTGGGACTGAATCCATTCTGCGTCACTGTAAGCATTATATCCTTGGTCCTGAAGCATCTTCGTCAGTTCCTGCACATTCTCCATTTCATCTACCTGTACGACCAGTCTTGTATAGAACAGCTCATTATACGGTTTGCCATTCTTTCTCGTTGGCTGTCCAGGGACTGCCTTTTTCTTAAATACACGTTTTAGCTGTGATTTCAAAGCATTAATATCGCAGAATACACTGCTGCTGTTATTCGTCCACTCGTCTGGTTTTCCCGCCATAATACCGCTGGCTTCCACCAGATATTTCTTGGGTGGTTTTACTGTCGTTCCCCCACTGTCTCCGGAATTTCCGGAGCTCCAATACGCATCTGTATCAAAAATAACAAACATCGGTGTCTTCATCAGATCTATCTGCGGAAGTTCATTTTTCTCCCAATATGGGTAAGTATTTGTCTTTTCTTCATAGAAATTCGTCAATACACTACTTCCATAAAACAGCTTGAACTCTCCATTTGCCGATGGCAATGCACCCTCTGCAATAGGAAGGTCCAGACTGGCAAGACCTTCCTGAGTCATACCTGTTATATCCATATAGCTCATATATTTACCGGATTTCGCAATAACCGATACATTCAATTGTGGATATACATCTACCACATGCTCCATACTTTTAAGTGTATTCACCAGCTCATCATTAAGCAGCCTCTCTTCTGTCTGTGTGCCACTGCTATTCCACGACTGCCCACTGGATACTTCTATCTGGGTGATTGAAGAATAACTGGATATATTCTCCATCATGGATTCCTTTAATCCATTTCCCAATGCAACCATGACCACAATAGAAGTAATACCGATTACAACACCTAAAACAGTCAATACGGTTCTGAGTTTTCTTTTCCACAGATTCGTTATGCTCATGAGCAATAAATCAGAAAACTTCATTATACATCATCCTCATCATCCAGTAATTCCATTTCCTTTTTCTGTTTCTTTGCCTTTTTCTTCTTTATGACAATAACGATAACAACCACAATCACAACAATTGCTGCAATAATTCCAATCAAGGCAGGAAGTGGAAGTCCTGAGTTTTCTTCAACAGCAGGTTCTGTATATATATCATCCATAGAACCATCATCGACCACATTTTCATAAACAGACAAATTCATTTCCTTCTCATAACGTGTCTCATTGCCTGCCTCATCCTCATAGGTCACGACTGCCGTAATCGTTCCGGAACCATCATCTGCCGCAATTCCCGTAACCATGGAATCTACATTTCCTGTAGCGCCCGGATCCAGATTGCCAAGATAGGAAATACCACTGTCGATTGCATCTGATTCGTATGTAACCTTTACATTATATAAAGTCGTTTTACCGGTGTTGAATACACTGAACATAATATTGGACTGTTCACCTACCGCAATGGATTCCGGCATGATTTCTGCTGTACCTGTGTCCATCTTGGCTTCCTGCTTGACAGGAATAGATACGCTGGCTGTATCTGTTTTATTGATTTCTTCATCTGTATCATACTTCATGTTTACCGTCAGTACGTATGGTTTCTGCGCAAGATCCGACTTGGCTTCCATCTCAATGCTCATCTGGTAAGTCTCCCCAGGTGCAATCGCATCCGTATATACAGAGCTTGAACCGGATGTAGGCAGAAATGCAGAATAAGATGCTACTGTTGTAGAGCCTTCTACTGTAGCCTGCAGATCAAAGAGTACATTCTTAACTGTTGTTTCTGTGGATGTATTCTTCACATTTACAGTCAGATTGAATACACTTCCTGCATATACAGTCTCTGGGACAGTTGTAAATCCTGTAACCACAATTCTTGGGTTGGCTGAGAGCTGTTTTTCATCAGGTACCAGCAGATTCTTAGGGTTGGAACCCTTTACATTAATGTATGTTGTAATGTCTGTGCTGACGGCAGCACCATTCTGATAATATGTAGCATGGAAATTAAGAGGATAACAACCTGTCAATACATCCTGACGTACTACAAAGTTCCATCCAATATCCATACGCTTATTATAAGCATCCTCTGTATTATCCGCTGCCTGGAGAATCTGGATTGTCTGTGCATCATATGCCTGATTGATTTCAAAAGGCCATTTTGCCTTATCATTGGACACTGCCGGGGTAATTACAATATCTGTAATATCAGTCTTGCCGAGATTAATCAGGGAAAGCACAACAAACGCAGTATCTCCGTACTTTGCATCCGTAATGGGTACTTCATTGGAAAGCATCAGGAACTTATTTGTATCTGCAGTGTTCTTATTTGCCAGATCCTTCAGATAGCCCTCTACGGTAGATTCATAAGAAGCAATTTCCGAAACACTTAAATCAGCGTAATTCATATAAGACATTGCTGTATTGTAAATTTTATCCATCTTCTTCTTGTTCTCATCTGAAATGTCATTCAGAGATTTCAGATCTGTATAAAAGCGGTTCAGCTGTCCTCTGATGCGGTTTCTCTCTTCGCCGGAAGCACTGGATAAAGTTGTAGAACTGCTATCACTCTCATCTGCGTATACAGTCAATGCACTACCACATAATGCAAATACAAGCAATGACATCACCAGTAATTTCTTAAACATTCTCTTCATTTTCATTCTTATCCCCCTCTGTATGTTCTGTATTGTCTTTCATATCTATAATCTTACCATCCTTAATGCGGATTATCTTGTCGGCAAAACCCGCAAGATAATTATCATGTGTAACCATAATCAGCGTCTGATTATGCTCTTTTACAACACTCTGCATCAGATTCATAATCTCCTGAGATGTATTGGAATCCAGATTACCCGTTGGTTCATCTGCAAATATAATCTCCGGCCTTACAACCAGTGCCCGGGCTACGCCGACTCTCTGCTGTTGTCCACCGGACATCTGATTGGGTCTGTGATCCCAGTATTTATCCAATCCGACCATATGTACCATTTTACGTGCACGCCGTTCCCTTTCCTTCTTGGAGACTCCCTGAAAGGTCAATGGCAAAGCCACATTCTCCACGGCATTCATCGTTCCCATCAGGTTAAAGGACTGAAAAATAAAACCTATATGCTCTCTTCTGAACTTAACAAGCTGATTCTCCGATTTGGTCTCCATATGTTCACCGGCAATGATAATCTCTCCTTTAGTGGGCTTCTCCAAGCCGGCAAGCATATTCAGCAAGGTAGATTTACCTGAGCCAGAAGCACCTACAATGGCACAGAATTCACCCCGCTTAATTGTAAAATCCACGCCATTGAGCGCTCGCACTTTATTATCACCAATATGATATATTTTATATAAATTCTTAACCGTAATCACTGTATCATCACGTTTTTTCTTAGTTTTCCCTTTATCCTGCATAACTACCCCTTCCATTCACAATATGTCAGAATAATACCGCTGCGTATCTGGAAAATACAGTGTACTATCTATCTTAATACAGTTAGTACGCTATATATGTATAGTATATCAGAGATTATGTCAACACGCAATAGCTGATATTATAAAAGACGCACAAATATAATTTATATCTGTGCGCCTCTTCTTAGTACTGATAATCTACATATTCTGTATCTTTTCTAAGTCTGCTTGTAAGAGCATTCTTATAATCTGTTTCGTCATAGGATAAATACTTAATACCTTTTCTGATATTATCCATCTTGGTCCTTACTTCTGTAGTCAGACTGTTGGCTATCTCTGCTTCTGTATATTTTATATTACTGATCTGCGTAACCGGTGCATATGCATATTCACTGAACTCGGTATAGTAGGTATTCATCAGGTTATACTCTGCATTATTCATATCCCATATATACATGTCCACTGCCTTATCATAGCCGGTCTTAACCTGGAATATGGCAAGCTGCCCGGTCAGTGCCTGCTCATCACTGTTAGTCAGTTCTATCGTCCTGCTGCCATCTCCATTCACTGTGACTGCCTTGGTGTAATTCAGATTAATGTCCTGTTTAACAGGGTCAGCATACAGCATCTTAAATGATACCGCCAGCTCATCATCTATCTTTGCAAAGAGGATTGCCTTTTGCCCGATATAGCTGTTGAAAATATCTTTCTTAATGGTCTTCTTATCATTCAAAACCATATAGTGAAATGTATAACCCAACTGATCGGCTGTCTGTTTCGCATAATATGCCTGCGTATCCTTGGCTGTAATAACACCCACATCACCTGCTGTAGTAAGGCTGTCCATCTTACAATATGCTATCACTCCGATGTTAATTCGATACCAGCCATTTGAATAACTTCCGATAACCCTTACCGGGACATTTGCCGCAATCGTTGTCAATACAGTAGAAGTATACGTTGGTTCTGCGTACACTGTACACCCTTCCACAGCATAATAAACATCATTCAGCTGCGTGTATGTCGGTCCCTGTGCCTGCACAGGAATGCTTCCCATGAGTATGCAGACAAGTGTCAGAATACCGATTGTTCTGCCAATCCAATATTTTGTTTTGCTACCCTTCGTTACCATGTCTTTCCTCCTTATGGGACCTCACACATGTGTGCCGTGTCCATTATCATCATAATATGAACCTGTTTTGCCTTTTCTTCCATGTATAAAATCCTGAAATTCCACAATTCTTCCATCAAGATCCGGATGACTTGCCACTCCCGAATCCAGAACAACTACATAAACACCCCTGCCATTATACTGTGATGTATCCAGCCTGTCACAGCCTACCGTCCTTCGTACTCTATCCATATTGCAGCTCCTGCAGTCATATTTTACTATTATAATATGTAAGAACTGCTGTTTACGAAACGGTGTATTAGTAATTCTCTATCGTGATTCCTGTCGGAAAAGAATCTGACTGATACGAACATACTTTATTAATTGTTACAGTTGTAAATGTACAGCCTGAGAAAGCAGCTGACTTAATACTCATAGTTGCCTTTGGTATAGAGACTTCTGCCAATGCAGTACAGCCTGAGAAAGCACTTGTTCCAATGCTGACTACACTGGATGGTAATGTAACGGATTTCAAACCGGTACAACCTTGAAAAGCACTGTCTCCTATTACTGTTACTCCACTCTTAAAACTAAGATCTGTCAAGCCTGTACAGCCTGAAAATGCACTCGCCTCGATAGTTGTTACGGATGACGGTATTGTAATAGCTGTTAAGCCGGTACAGCCTTCAAAGGCACTGGCATTAATAGCAGTAATGCTATTGGGAATCTTACAATCCGTAAAGCTGGTATCTCCTGCGAATAATTCTTTAGGAATCTCCGTAAGTGCAGAAGAAATCTTAACAGAAGAAGCCTTCGTACATCCTTTGAATGCCAGATCTCCTATGGTATCTACAAGATTACCCATGCTGATGCTCTCAGCAGCCGCACAGTTTTCAAAAGCACTCTTGCCAATTGTAGTTACTTCTGATGGAATCTTTATTCTATCTAATACAAGACAACCGGAGAAGGCTTCATCTCCTATCTGTGTCAGTGCACTCGGCAATGTAATTGTCTGTAACTTCTCACACTGATAAAATGCCTGTTTACCAATTGATGTTATATCATCCGGTAAACTGATCTTAGTCATATTGATACATTTATTAAATGCCTTGTCTCCTATCTGGGTTACTCCATCAGGAATTGTTAATCTGACCAGATTAGAACAGCCATCAAAAGCGCTCTGTCCCAATGATGTCAGACTATCCGGCATAACCACTTCCACAAGTGCGGCATCACTCTTGAATACACTGTCCCCCATTGTTGACACTGTATCAGGAATCTCTACCCTTACCAGTGTCTTGGAACTGGCAAAAGCAGAAGCTGCAAGCTCCGTAACAGGCTGTCCATCCAATGTATCAGGAATTACTACATCCGTGCCTTTTCCCAGATACTTGGTGATGACAACATGATCCTTATATAAATCATACTGATATAAATCATTCTTCTTGGATTCCGGTGTATCTTCTGTCTGCGATTCAGAAGATGAATCAGCAGATGACGGCTGTGTAGCAGAAGGATCATCCATAAAATAATTATGATTACCGTTTCTATCAGGGTCTACGCTTCCATTTGGAGTGGTCGTTGACGAAGAGGTTGTCGTTGATGACGTGTTATGATCTCCACCTGCAGCCCCCTCCGGCTGCTGTGGACTTTCTGTCTGTTCCTCCTCCAGCGCTTTCATTGCAGCTGCATAATTTCCCTGAGTCTCCTGAAGAAGAGAAGTAATCTCTCCCTCCTGCTCTATCTCATCTGCAGTCTGGTCTGTCTGCGTTGTTTCCTGTGTCTGGTCCGCCTTAGGGGAAAAGTCCACAGCACCGCTTTTATTCAGATACATTCCAAGTAATATTCCAAAGATTAAGGTACATCCTGCTACCATTCCCCAAAACGCTTTTTCCATAATAATCCTCACATACTTTATTTCGCTAGTGAATCTTCCGATACCTGTGTGCCATAAAAGGCTCCACGAACGATGGTCTGTAAGCCTGCTCCTCCATCAACCCTGGTAAGACTGCTGCAATTTCTGAACGCATCTGCACCAATCTTGCTTACACTATCCGGGATTGTGATCTGAGTCAGCTCCTGATGATTTTTAAAGGCTTCAGAACCAATCTGCTTTACGCCCTCAGGAATCTCGACCTTTGCACTGTTTCCACGATATGCAAGAAGAATATGATCTCCCACTATCAGGAAATCATCTTCGCTTCCCTTAGAGGTTCCATCAAGCCAGTTATCCAGCCATGGAGTATCAGCAAAAGCCTTCGTACCTATGCTAATTACAGAATCAGGAATTGTTACTTCTTTCAAATCCTGACATCCATAAAATGCTCCATAATCTATTGTTGTAACATTAGATGGTATCTCTATTGACTGTAAACCGCTCTGTGCAAAACTCAATCGTCCTATCTCTTTTATTTTCTCACTAATTGTATAATTAGTCAAATTGTTCTGTTTATAGTACGCTCTTTGTTTAATCGTATCACCATCGACTGTCTGCTTAGATGAAGTCGGTTGTGTTGCCTGCTCAGAAGAGCTTTCTTCTGATGTTTCCTGTGTCTGGCTTGTTTCTATGGAGGAATTACTGCCTGTTCCACCATATACTTTCTGGTTTGACTTACCAATTAATACTACAGCCTTACCATTTATGATTCTGGTCTTGGCAACCACACCAGGTTCTTTCGTATCCAAAGGATTCTCGTCATTTTGTGTTGACTGTGCTGCCGAAGTCTCTTCCTTGGAAGTTTCTTCCTTTGTTTGTTCTGTTTTTTCTTCTGTTGTAGTTACAGTCGTGGTCTGATGTTTGAGCTGAGGTTTATCCTCCTGATCTGCATTACTGTCATTGAAATCCGTAGGCAGTTCTGCTTCATAAATCACAGGTATCTTCTGCTTTTGACCAAATTGATCCGCAGTACTGTTCTTAGTCGTTAATATCTTAACATTAGGACTGTTGGCAAAAGCATTGTCCTGTATGCTGTTCACAGATGCCGGTATCATAACCTGCTTTAATGCTGTATTATTTGCGAATGCTTTCTCTGCAATTGAACTGACTGAATCAGGCAGAATCACATTCTCGACACTTCCCATACTGCTCATTGCATAGGAAGGAATCTTTGTGACATTAGGAGACACTTTTACATTTTTAATATTCTGCTGATTCCAGAATGCGTAAGTATCTATCTCTTTTACCTCATCAGGCATTGCATAGCTGTCTCCGGTCCTTCCTGCCAATACCTGATACAGCATGGACATGTCTCCATTATACAAAGCACCATTATAATAAAGCAGATAGTTGTTCTTCTCATCCACAATCACTTTACTAAGAGACGTGCAGTCATTAAATACCCCAGAACCCCAGGAAGAAATCCCCTCACCCAGGTCTGCCAATGTCAATGCACTGCATCCCTTGAACGCTCCCGGTCCTACTTTCGTTACCGAATCCGGTATTGTTACACTAATCAATGCAGTACATCCACCAAAGGCATTGTAGCCAATCTCCCGTAAACTGTCAGGAAGCTCTATACTTTGCAGTGTTGTATTCCCTGCAAAGGCACCTTCCCCTATCGTCGTAACCGTACTTGGAACACTGACAAAGGTGTCAGTGCCCACGTACGCTGTCAATATTGTTCCATTTATCCGAAAATCATCTTCACCCTTCGCTTTTGTCTGAAATCCTATCACTACTGTCAACAGAAGAAGAATTCCCGCTGACAATACCGCTGTTGCAGTAATCACCTTTTTATTCATACTCTTACTCCTGTTTAAGCGATTTTAATCTTACGCTTCTTATCCCCTGATGCAAACAGGATGATAGAAAGACAAGCCATACCTGCTGCCAGGAACCACTTAGGATGAATCGGATCTCCTGTCTTAGGTGTTGCATCCAGCATCTGGCCAGCCACCAGATTCTGTGTATCCACATATGCTACATATGGTGAGAAATGCGGTGCTGTAAAGGACATACATGCAATACCATCAATTGTAGTAAACTTCACATTCAGATCCTGCAGCTGACTGTTCTCGATTGCAGCCATATGTACATTACCACCATACTGGATCATTTCATCAGGAATAGGTATTGTAATGTTGACATTCAGACCTGTTGTATCCTGAATCTTGTTCTTACCGGTGCTGTCATACAGGGAAATATCCATTGGCATATATACAATGCCATCCAGACTACCGAACTTATTCATTAATGCAGCCTGCGCCTCTGCTACTGCACTGTCAGAATCCGATACCTTTACAATGAAGTTATCTGTTGCGCCCTCTACTGTCGTAGAGCCTACATCCTTATTAGAGATTCCAGTCTTATCAATAGAAAGTCTGTCTCCCTGTGTTGTCGTAGAAGTTGTTGTTCCATTGGTTGTTGTAGTTGTTGTGGTCGTATTCTGTGCATTATTAGTACCATTTGCAACAGTTGTAGTTGTTGTGGTTGTTCCCCTTCTTCTGTTTGCTGCATCTGAATCATCTTCGTCATCATCTGATGTTCTTGTCTTGTAATTAGCCGTTACCGTCGCTTCTGATGCCGGCATTGTAATAGTTGTAGATGCTGTTGAAGCGTTAGCAAATCCTACGCCTGCTGTAGTACTTGTCCATTTAGAGAATACTTTGCTTGATGATTCCGGAGCAAAAGCAGAGATTGTTACTACCTGACCTGCTGTATACTCACCGGAGCCTGAACCATAATTAACTGTTAATTTGTACTTGGTAGTAGAATCGGAAGAGCTTCCGGACCCACTACCGCCAGATCCACCGCTTCCTGAACCACCGCTTCCTGAACCACCACCAGTGCTGTTTGTGGTATAATGTGCGGTTACTGTTACGTTAGCATTTGGCATATACATGCTTGTGGACGCTGAATGCACATCACCAATCAATTCAGAACAATCTGCTGTAACGCCAGCACTGTCTGTACCTGTTGCTGACCAGTACTGGAAGCTCTGTGTTGTGCTTACCCCTGTTGCCTCTAACACAACAATTGCTCCACCAGTCATATTGGTCAGGCTCGTACTTCCATTGCCAGTACCACCTGTTACTGTCATGGTGTATGTTTTTCCGTCTGAGACCACACCATTTCCGGGTTCAAATACTGCAACAACCTTTCTGTTCTCATTTACACCACTGTAAGCATCTGTTCCTGTATAAACAGTACCATTACTGTCAGTCCACTGCCAGTATTTGAACTTATATCCTGTCTTAGTAGGATCTGTAGGCTTCGTTGCTGCCTTACCTGCATTTACATTCTGTACTTCGTATACTTTGCCATCACTTTCAAAAGTAACTACATAGCCAATTTCCTTGAATGTAGCATTAGGAAGGCTCTGTGCATACTTATATGCAGGGCTTTCAACGTTGTTTGCTTCATCAGAATATTTATAGCCATAAATGACGCCATTGTAGTTTTTGTCAAAAGCATCCGTTATCGTACAAGCAGGATTGTTTATATAAACATCAGCAGTTGTTCCTGAGAAAGCATTCTTTCCAATACTTGTTGTTGTGTCTGGTAAAATGACTGTTTTCAGTCTTGTATCACCCATGAAACATCCTTCTGGAATTGCTGTCACCTGTGTATCACTCAGATCAACATGGGTAATACCTGTATTATAGGCAAATGCTTCCTCTGCAATATCAGTTACATTTACAAGTTCCGGATCATTGTCTGTTGCAATCACTGATTTCCTGTATAATTCCGGACTATTGAGATCTCCTCTCGATTCCAGACACTCAATGATAGTCCGTCCTGCGGCTGCTCTTGATGTGGAATCACCCTTCTGATAAATGATTGCATTATCAGAGAAGAAGACAGAACCCTCCTCTGGTTCAATACCAGTCAGCTTCACACATCCTCTAAATGGAATCTTTCCCATTTTATTCATCTCGCTGCCAACCTTAACACTCAGAAGGTTCTCACAACTGTAGAATGCATAATCAGGAAGCTGCTTGATAGAGCCTAACCCAATAGCGGTAAGGATATCGTTACCTGCAGTGACACCTTCACTGTACTCCTGATTATTGAAGTTTTCATTTAAAGAATATTTGAATACATTTCCTTCCTCAAAAAACTTGACTGTTCCAATCTTTTCTCTAAAATTACCACTGAACAAACCAGCTGCCGGAGTGCCAATATCATTCGGATAAGTTTCATCTGAGTATAATTTAACCGGATCATTCTGCCCGGGGGTTCCAGCATTCAGTTGTCTATTTAATGTTGTTGTAGAGGAATCAATTCCAGCATCACTTTCTTTATGAGTCAGTGTCAGATAATCCCAGTTGTCTTTATTATCTGTAACCCCAAAATATGTCTTTGCATCCAAGGACTTAATTCCCTTAGGAATATCTACAAGAAGTGCTGCCATAACGACATCATTCTCTTCCTGTGTCAAAGGTGTGTTATAGGCAGAACCAGTTTCCCATTCCTGATTTACATTAAATTTCTTAATTATACTATAATCTGAAATACCGTTATCTTTCTTTAATGTTTCAATCAGATCTGCATTCATCAGATTAATCTCTTCAAAATGCGGATAATCTACCAAAGTACTTTCAAGAGTGGCATTATCCAGTAATACCTTGATATTTACCGGAGAATCCACCTGATAGCAGATATTTCTCTTTGCAGCCTTACTGGTGAAATGTGTCTCATCAGAATCCATCGCATAGTCATATGGGGCATATCCCTCTTCTACCTTACCATGGAAAGTAAGATAGTTAGAGTTGGTCTTAAATGCGCCACTTCCAATCGTCATTTCTGTACCATCAGATACTGGTTCTGAGAAATGTACATTTTCCAGTTTCGTACAACCTGCAAATGCATCTTTGCCAATAGAAGTCACGGAGTTACCAATATTTACTCTTGCAAGCATCTCTGCATCTTTCAATGCACCTTCTTCTATTGTTGTAATCGAATCATCTGCAATCGTGAGCTCTATAATGTGGTTCTTGACTCCTCCAAAACAGTCTGTACCTAACTGTGTTACCTTGTAGCCGGCTATGGTGGAAGGTACTTCAAGTTTACGAATAGTAGATTTACTATTATTTACAAAATCATAACTCTTTAAAGTTGCTGTACCATCAGGATTTATAACTACTGTAGCAACATAATCACCATAAGTAGCTTCAATCTGTTCATTATTGGATTCATTCAAGTAGACATATGGAACATATTCACTAACTGCAGTCTTAGCAGCCTTAGTATGGCTTCTTAATTTTGTCAATGATTTACCATCAGTCTGGAAGCCAGGACCTTTGACATAGAAATTCTTATTTGTTATATCCTGGAATAAGTATTCTCCATCCGAGTCTGTATCATATTCATATTTATCTCCAGTAATATTAGGAGAATCAAAATATACTCCCTGGCAATGGCTTCCATCTTCTCTATAACTTGCCTCTCCAAAAATGACGCAACCAAGATTTGGACATCCCATTAATGTATTATCCGGAATCTTACAGGTATTCAATGAACCAGGGAATGTGACCGTCTCCAGTGCAGTCCTTCCTGCAAGAATGTAATCATAATAAACTTCTCCTTCGGTATTCGTATTTTCATTTACATCTGCCCCTGGAATCTTTGCAGCCTTCAACGCATTCTTAATGCCAAACTGATCATCTTTTGATGCTATAAACTCCTTATAGTTATCAGGGAACTTGAAGGATGTTAATGTATTGCCACCCTCACCAACAGCAAAAGCGCCCATACCAATTACAACATTTACATTAGGATTGTTAAAATAAGCAGAAGTATCACCTGACAAATTTGCACAGTTGTAAAATGCAAATGGCCATATTGTAAGGGTTATGCTGGCAGCACCTCCAGTCGTGCTGGTTGAACTCAATCCAAATGAAGTCAGTCCAGACTTGGCAAAGCAGGCTGTACCTATGGTTTTCAATTCCTTGGGGAATGTAATCCCTTTCAGTTTTGTACAGTTATAAAAGGCTCTTGCACCTAACACACCGGTAGACTGATTCCCAGATTCACTACCAAAAGTTACTGAATTTAAGTTTACGCAATCGCTAAATGCATCATTACCTATAACTTTACAATAAGCCAACTCTACAGTATTTAAAGATGTTTGCTTATTGAACGCACCATTTCCAATAAATTCCACCTTATCGGACAAAGTTAAAGAGCTTATTTCCAGCTTAGTAGCATTATCACCTATTTTGCTAAACGCATTATTTCCAATACCAGTAATTGTGACATAGCTTTCAAATGAAATAAAATTATCTTCTGTAATTTTATTTATTCTCGGATCATCATTACTCATTGTACCAGAATATCTGGGAACATATACTCCAACTGCTGATGTATTGCTTGAAGCATCTGTTACTTCATCCTTCAAATCCAAAAGAGTAAATCCCCTAAGCGAAAATGACGAATCATCCGCACAGAATCTATCTATAATACTATCCTTTAAAAATGCCTTTGGATCATCAACATTACTAGAGCCAGCCTGACTAGCCATATATGACACATTAAAATTCTTCAAAGAATTATATTTTGTCTCATCATATTGTCCCGCATCATTGTACACGCCTGCGTCTTTTAGTGCCTGCAAAATTTGTGTTGAATCATAAGTTGCAGCTAATCTGGTTAAATTATCTATTGCAGTATTATAATTTTGAATTTCAGTAATACGCTTTGCATATTCTATAGATGCATAATTTTTTACAACAGTTTCCGGTTTTATTTCTCCTACACTATAAAAATATTTCTTTCCATTTGCAGTTATTTTTTTACTTCCAGCCCTTGTATCACTGAATGTAACTTTTCCATCTTCATACATTAACTTTTTCGGTATTTTATATGGATTGTTATCCTTATCTTTAATTTCTGATACAGAAGAATCATCATCTGCAAAATGTGCGGTATAAGTTTCTTTCTTTAGAACATCTGTTTCCACAGCATCCACATATGCCTGAGTTATAATAAAATAACTCGTATATCTTTTTTTATTTAAATCAATCGCTGCACTAGGCTCATCACCAACATACTTTAAAATAACAGCTTCATCATTTTTGTTTTGTCTTGAAGCAATTGCAAACTCTTTCAAATAAGTCGCAGCTGTATCCGTATAATTAAATTTAACAGTATATGCTGACGGAGTAGCATCACTCTTGTAACTGGTTGCATCAGATAATGAATTGTAACTGGTCAATACTGACTCCATTTTAATATTCATATCAGAAGCATTATATACCTGTTCAAATACACTTTTGATATCCAGATTTCTGACATCTGTTGTCTTCGCCTGCATGGTTCCCAGCTGTTCGACTGGAATCGCAGCCACTACAACTGCCATAATCATGAAGATGGCTGCAATCGTCTTGCGTATTGTTCTATGCAGTCTTACATTCTTTCTCTTTCTTCTTTTTCCTGTGTTCTTTGTCATGTTGCATCTCCCCGTTTTAATTCACCCTTTTAGCCACAACTACGAACCGTCCTTCATTCTCCTGATAATCACAGGTAGATAAGGTCAACAGCTTATCGCCATAGTTTGCAGTTACTCCAGTGTCATATAATGACAATGCCGCCATCTCATTCATATAGGAATCAAATTCCTTGGCTGAGCCGGCATTGATAAATTGATAATACTTAAAGGTCACTTCTTCTTCCGAATAAACCTTTGAGCGGAACACGTACATTACTTCGTATTCCCCTTTGTTATATATGGTGTCAAACTTGATTCTTGGATGTGCCTCATAATATGATTCATTGCTGTATTTATTCAATGTACCGAACATCTTGCCCGATTGCATGTGATGTCCATACAGAATGATGTTATCGCATCCGTTCACTGCATCACATTGATAATCCATGAAGATACATCCATTCTTGTCTTCTTCCTGATTAAAGTTATGATTCAGATAGTATTCATTATTTACTGTCTGCATAACAGGATAATCAATAATTGTATCGTCAATTTTTATCCATCCGATTAGTCTTTTGTTCTTATTATATAATGTTTCGTATTCTGGAAGAATATCCAGTGTCTGTGCATCCTCTTTTGTTACCTTGTGAATATTTACCTGTGAATTTGCCTTTAATATATTATTTGAGGTATTTTTCAGTGCTGCCAGCGAATCAAATTCACTAGCACTCTTAGCTGCCGATTGATAATAAAAGGCAAAATATCCAAAACAGACAATACAAATGGGAATGCATATCGTAATCAGAAGCTTTCGCCTTTTCTCTTTTCTTCGAATCTCCAGCAAAATCTCCTTCTTCATTTCCGGCGAAAGATCTTCTATCCTTATTTTTTCTTTTTTCTTTGGAGTCAGCTTCTGTCTGGCGTTCTCACGCTTCTGCTTACGTTCTTCCTTTTTACGTCTGATCTCCTCCTGCTTCTGAATCTGTTCTTCCTGAAATCTTCTATGCAGTTCATAGATATTATCGTCAAACTGTCTTCCTACAATTGATTCAAATTCAATCTGACTACTCTTTAACTGTTGATACAGCTTCTCGACATCTTTGGGGTTATCCAGCTTCAAGTCTCGTGTAATGGAATCAATGAGCTGTTTATCCCGCTGCGCCGCCGCATATTCCTCCGGTGTCCGGAAACGTCTGCCATCAATGGTCCATTGCAAATCCACTCTGCATACTTCCTTCCTGTTTCTCTTCTGTCATTTAACATAATCTAGTTTATTTAATTAGTTTACATATATATTATTATTTTACTGTATTTTCAGTTTATTTCAAGTGTTTTCGTAATTATATATTTATTTTATATATTTTGTGTTTTATTTTTGTGTATACATAATGCCATTTGTAACACTTTTACATCTCTCTCATAAGATATAGAAAAACCTTTTAGGGGGTACTCAACATGAGTGACTTATCAGCAAGCAATTGCGGATGCAATCAGACTATTTCTAACAACGGATGTGGATGCGGTAACAACAGCTGCAGCAACTGGATCTGGATTATCCTTCTTCTGTCCTGCTGCGGTGGATGCGGCAATAACAACAGCTGCTTCGGCGGATGTGGCAACAACAATGATAACTGCTGCGGCAATAACTGGATCTGGATCATTCTTCTCTTCTTCTGCGGCGGATGCGGTAACAACAACATCTGCTGCTAATCCAATTCTAACCAGCCCAATGGGTTCAAGTTGCTTGGACCCATTGGTTTTTCCAGCATATATCCATTATCTGCTGCATAAGATACAATGATTCACATTTTAACCGGAGGCAATATGGAAGAACAGGATAACGATAACGACTATGTACTCGTTTTTGACCACTTCTATACCAACAATCATATTCAGATTATGAAGACATTACTTCCCTATATAGATTCTGCTGCTATGTCCATGCTTCCTGTTATGATCAAATACATGGAACTTCAATACACGATAAAGCTTATCAGGAAAAATGCACGGCCTGAAGCTTCCGTATTATCTGCATGTTCCAAAGATTCCCCGGACATCGAGACCATTTATCAATCTATCCGTAAATATCTGGCACCAGAGGAGGAGAAAAGCTTCCAGCAAATCATCCAACTCATGCATACTATGGATAATGTACGTCAGATGCAGCAAATGATGGAAATGTTGCAAACGATATCCGGCGATGGAGAAAATGCAAATACTTTTCCTGATATGTCTGCATTGGAAGGAATGTTCGATAACGGAACAAATATAAATGATATTATCAATATGATGAAAACAATGAAATAGGAGGATTCTATCATGGATGAAAAAGAATGGATGAATGACCCTGCTCTGGAAGGAATTGACAAGTCCAAGCTAGATTTTCTCGAAAAGCTGGTAATTAAAAGTTCTTCCATGACGCAAAAAGAAATGCTGCCTTTCCTGCTGTCTTTAGCAAAACTAAGCAGAGAAAACAACATTTCCTTTGATAAAAATGAAATACAGTTAATCTATTCTGTCATTCAAAAATATTCTACGCCTGATGATATTGCGAAAATGGAGAAGATTTCTTCTTATTTCCAATAAGGAGTATCAACACGCCCATAGAAAACAGACCACATACCAGTAAAGTTCTGTATTCCAGTGGATCACCGGTCTTAGGAGTGGAATCTTTCACATGTCCTGCTCCAGAGCCAGCCCCGGAACCACTTCCACCGCCGGTTGTTCCTGTCTGTTGTCCGCTGCCATCTCCTGTCGGCTGGGTAGATATCTGTGTAATGTCCGGTGTTCCCGTTCCTGCTGCACCATTTCCTGCTGATGAAGTACCACTACCGGATGAACCGCCGTTTGATGAACCACCACCGGAAGAGCCACCGCTTGATGAACCACCTCCAGATGAGCCGCTATCCGAAGAAGAACCGCCTCCTCCGGACGAACTGCCGCCATTGGAGGAGCCACCACCTGAATTACCTCCGTTATTGTTATTATTGTTGCCGTTATTATTGTTATTATTGTTGTTATCTGGAACTGTTCCATTAAAGGTCAGTACGAAAGGCGAGAAATGCCAGGTTTTAAACATAACGCACTTTACGCCATTATCTTCCTTTATCTTTACAATCGTAAGCTCCTCTAACTCACTTTGTGTCTTATTGTTATTATTACTATACACTTTCATGTTATTCTTCGTCACATCCCAAGACTGCCACTGATCAGGCAACGGGAACGTAATTGTATAGTTCATAGTATTATCATAATCAGGAGTCCCGGATATTCCCTTTGTCATACTGATATCCAAATAATATATCCTTTGCTTATCTACATTAGCAAAATAGCTTTTTAATCCATTCGTTTCAGCATTCGGGCTTACTTTCACATAATAGTTATCTGCTTCAATTCCACTGGCTGCCACATCAACGTAAGATTTGACATTACTTATACCAGAAGCTGTGTTGGAAGCAAAAGAACTACTGTCCACATTCATGATAACGCTTTCAGGCTTTAAATAAGAAGTATACTCAAATTTACTGTACTTATTTTCCAATTTTTTGGCTTCTGCATAAGATACGGAAGTTCCCGTAGTATCTGCTGCCAATATATATACCGTATCTGCTACTGATTCCATTCCGCAGAAAGCATCTCCTGCTATAGATGAGATGTTAGAAGGTAAGGTTACACTTCTGATACTGCTCATGTCAGAAAATGCTTTAGGTCCAATCTTGGTTACTGTATCAGGTATCTTAACATCTATCTTGCTTGAACTACCCTGATTACCTTTATATTCATACAAATACTTGCCATCTGCACTTAATACAAATCCCTTATCGTCTGTCTTCGTCCATTTTTTATACAGAGTACGGCTTGCACTTACTGTAGCATCCATATTTGCAGCAGTAAAGCATTCCTGATCTTCATACCATGTATTATCCTCTGTTTCATATCCTGTGTACTGAATTTGTTTTTCATCTATATTCGCCGCAATATCGCTTAATTTATCACCCTTATTAGCTGGTGCATAAATTACCCCTTCTGATGTATCAGTGTATATTCCTCCATTCAAATCAAATGTAATCGTGATATCGTTTGCCTGCCATCCCGCATACAACGTCATATCGGATGCGACTTTCTGATTCCAATCAACTTCAATTTTCTGTGTCGCGCCTTCATCCAGATACCACTTTGTAATAGTATATCCCGGTCTTATTGGCGTATTATCAGGCTTGGGTAAAGTAGAACCAATCTTCACTTTTTTGGTCTGTTTGCTATAATCCTTTGCATCTGCTGCAATATATGTAATCGTGCATTCACTGCTTCCCAAATCCCAAGTAGCATATAATGTCATATCAGTGGTTGTCATCTTGTTAAAATCCCAGTCCATACCATTTTCTGTCTGCCAGCTAAGAAGCGTTGCATCCTTGGTGGTGGAATCTACTGTCAGTGTATGTTTTGAACCAGATTCAAAACCAAGTATAGCGTTCTGGTCAACTATGCCACCTGTTTCTGTATCAACTTCTTGATCTACTTCCAATACAGCTACGCCGTTCACATCTTTCGCACTACCAGGAAGTTTAGGTGATGTAAAGTATGCGGAAGGATATCCAAAGTTAAATGTAATTTTAATTGTTTTTTTTGCGTCTGCTGATGTTAACGCACTGCTATCATCCTGTGTTGCGACAATATCATCGTAAGGGAACTGCTTGCCATCTACTCTCTCCCATACTGCATACAGCTTTGTGTCTGTATCTGCCGTGCTGCTTGCCATATCCCATTTAGGTCCTGTTGTACTGGCACTACACCAGCCATCAAACTGATATACGACAGCATCTATTGTATATTTCTGACCTTCTTTCAGTTCAATTCTCTGTCCACCATCTATTGTAATTTCTATCTTATCAATTCCCAATGTAGCGCCTTTTGCCACAGTTACTGTCTCTACCGATGGATTCAGATTCGTAAATCCATACTGGAAAGTCACTGTAACCTTATCTGTACTGTCAGCATTATCAGCCTGCACTGACGGCATAGGTATCTGTGACAAAAGAATCGCAAAGATAATCAAGCTCACTCCAAGTAAATTTTTCAATCTACGATACATATAAGTCCCCTCTTACTTCTGTATTTTTTTCGCTATTACAACAAATCTTCCATCTTCTTTATACTTATCGCAGGTGGATAGAATCAGGCATGAATCCCCATACGCTATATCATCCAGCATATACAGTGCATTCTGTGATATATTGTCGTGAAAGGCTTCAAAATCCTGTTCTGTACTCATATCTATAGCATCATAATATCGAAATACATCTTCATCGGCATAGGCTACTTCTGAAAGCATTGCCGCAACTACCTTATATTCGTTTTCTTCATATAATGAACTGAAACGAATAGTAGGATGTTCTTCGCAGAACTGCTTGTCCTTGTATTTCTTCAAGGTTCCGAACATAACGCCAGACCTCATATTATGGCCATATATAATCAGGTTCTGACCGGATTGCATCACATCACATCGGTAATCCAGAATCAATAAACCGTTCTTATCCTTCTCTCCATTAAAATTCTTATCCAGATAATAATTATTGTCCCCTTGTCTGGACATAACCGGATAATCAATTTTAGTACCATCTATGGTAAGCCATCCTGAGAAATCTGCATTCTCTGAATGTAACTGTTGAAACTGTCCTAATATCTCAGGCTGCACTTCTTCTTCCAAAGCAAGTGCTGTCTGTTGCGCTTCCAATGCCTGCGCCTTTGCCAAGGCTTCTGCTTCTCTTCTATCCTGCCACCTCTGTGTCAGCCTTGCTGTTCTGGCATCCTCTTTTACCTTCTCCTGTAATAAATAGGTGTCATAATTGGTCTTCATATCCAGGAATACATTCCAGTTAAAATATACAAAGCAGACACCAAATATCATAGCAAAAATAAGTATCACCATTCCTTTATTACGTGCAAACAACTTCTGTCTGTGATTCTCTTTACGCTTAACAGAAGCCACCTGCTTGCGGATTCTACGCATCTGGTCTTCTGTCAATATTTCTGTCAGACTATCCAGAAAGTCCAGTCCCAGCATGGATTGAAACTCAATATCATATAATTTTATTTTATAATAAATCTCCTGTGCAAGCGGCACTGTAAGTTCCAGATTACCATGCAGCAGAGAATCTATCATTTCCCTGTCAGCATTTGTTTTAGTCTCTTCATCCCGAAACAATGCCCCTCGTCTATTTGTTAATGCTTCCCTCATAACACCACGTTCACTGATTATGCTAATGTTTTATGTCACCTCATTTGTGTTCATTATAATATAAATTTTCAGAATTGTATAGTCAATTTTTGAAACATTTTGTATTTTTATGTAAATAGCAAAAGAACTCAGAGTTTTAATGCTCTGAGTTCTTCACATAATTGATTATTTTACCAGGAACAAAAATGCACCGATAGGTACTTTCTGCATCCAAATATTTCTCAACCGCTTTTTTTGCCAGCTGTAGGCACTCTTCTTCTGATATCTGCATATCTACCTGTATGGTTCTTCGCGTTCTACTGTCTATCTGAACAGGAATTGTTATCATACGATGAGACAGTTGTTCACATTGCCAAGGCATCATAAACACTGACTTGACCGGCTGTTGCAATGTCTGCCACAATTCTTCCGATAAATGTGGTGCAAAAGGAGCCATTATACCAAGTAACTCACAGCATAATCTGTCTATCTGCGAGTCGGGTTCTGCTTTCGCAAGCTGATCCTGTCCATGATGAGGAACCGCAATCTCCAGATCATGGCTGTGCATCTTTTGAAGTACAGCTCCTGTGTCCAATGCCTTTTGTATATTGCCGATACCAGTCATGAGTACTGACATGGCATTATGTCGATTAGGCATCGTATTTCCTTTTGCAAAATGCATCAGCATATCAGATTTCATCTGGCTGGTCATTTCCAGCAGTTCCTCTACATTCTGATCATGATAACCGCCTTGCTGATTCCATTCGTTTGTAGCCAGAATCAATCTTCTGAACTTTCCCAGGAATTTGTACAGCCCTTCCAGACTGCACTCTTCCCAGGTATCCAGATAAGGATCATCTGCTTTCGGAGTCTTTTCAAACAGTAGATACAGTCTCAGGCAATCCAGCCCATAATCCAATATCAAGTCTTCCTGAAATACTTCTTTTCCAGTATCAGCAAGCCACTGCATCAGATTCTGTGCTGCTTCGCGCTGTGACTGTATCGACCACTGTCCAAACATACTCTGTGCTGCCTGATCTACATCAATATTTTCAACTTCCCACAGCTTCTGCGCATGGTATTGTGTTTCCCGATGATTCATTAAAGTAATCATACGACTTATTTCACTACGATATTCAGGATTCTGCCCTTTACGTAGATTTCCTTTACTACATTCTTACCAGCCATAAGCTCTGCAATTGCAGGAATTGCATGTGCTTTTGCCTTAACAGACTCTTCATCCTCGTCAAGTGCTACTCCAAGAGTTGCCTTAACCTTACCATTGATCTGTACTGCAATCTCTACATTAGATTCTACAGTCTTGGCTTCATCATACTCAGGCCACTTCTGCTGATATGCTCTGCCACCATAGATAGACTCCCATAATTCCTCCGTCATATGAGGTGCTACAGGATTCAATAAGAGAATCAAAGTTGCATATTCAGCCTTATTGATGCTCTTTTCCTTATAGAAATCATTTACCAGAGACATCATAGCAGCGATTGCTGTATTGAACTTCAGATTTTCAAAATCATTTGATACCTTCTTGATTGTCTGATGAATCTTAGTCTCAAGGTTCTCTCTATAGCTGTCTCCTTCAATAAGCATATCCTGTAACTTCCATACACGCTCCAGGAACTTTCTACAGCCCTTAACACCCTCCATGCTCCAGGATGCACTTAATTCAAATGCACCGATGAACATTTCATAGGTTCTGAGTGTATCTGCGCCGAACTCGTTTACAATATCATCCGGGTTGATAACATTTCCTCTGGACTTAGACATCTTCTCATTGTTCTCACCAAGGATCATACCATGAGAAGTTCTCTTCATATAAGGTTCAGGGCAGGATACCAGTCCCTGATCGTAAAGGAACTTGTGCCAGAATCTGGAGTAGAGTAAGTGAAGTGTTGTATGCTCCATACCACCATTGTACCAGTCTACAGGCATCCAGTAATCAATTGCTTCTTTGCTTGCAAAAGCCTCATCATTATGAGGATCGATATATCTTAAGAAATACCAGGAAGAACCAGCCCACTGAGGCATAGTATCTGTCTCTCTCTCAGCCTTGCCGCCACACTTAGGACAGGTAGTCTCTACCCAGTCACGCATAGCTGCAAGTGGTGATTCACCTGTATCTGTAGGCATATAGCTGTCTACTTCAGGAAGCTTCAGGGGAAGTTCACTCTCATCAATTGGAACATAACCACAGCAAGGGCACTTTACAATAGGAATAGGCTCGCCCCAGTAACGTTGACGTGAGAATACCCAGTCACGAAGCTTATAATTAACTTTCTTATGTCCAATGCCTTTTTCCTCCAACCATTCAATAATAGCCTTCTTGGCATCCTTAACTTCCATTCCATCCAGGAAACCGGAGTTGCACAGCTTACCGGTTGCTACATCTGTAAATGCTGCATTCTGTACATCACCGCCTGCTACTACTTCAATGATAGGCAGACCAAACTTCTTGGCAAAATCCCAGTCTCTGTCATCATGTGCAGGAACTGCCATGATAGCGCCTGTACCATAAGACATTAATACATAATCAGATACCCAGATAGGAATCTCCTTGCCATTTACAGGGTTTACTGCTGTGATTCCCTTAAGGCATGCACCTGTCTTATCCTTGGCAAGCTCTGTTCTCTCAAAATCAGACTTTCTTGCTGCCTGTGCACGATATGCAAGAATCTCATCATAATTGCTGATTTCGTCCTTGTACTTATCGATCATAGGATGCTCTGGAGAAATTACCATATAAGTAGCACCGAATAAAGTGTCAGGTCTGGTGGTATATACAGTCAGAGCCTCGTCCTTACCACTTAACTTAAAGTTTACTTCTGCACCTTCGCTTCTGCCGATCCAGTTCTTCTGGGAAACCTTAACCTTCTCGATATAGTCTACATGATCCAGACCTTCAATGAGCTTCTCTGCATAATCTGTGATCTTTAACATCCACTGAGACTGCATCTTACGGATAACAGGAGCTCCACAACGCTCGCATACGCCGTTTACAACTTCCTCATTTGCAAGACCTACCTTACAGGAAGTACACCAGTTGATCGGCATTTCACTCTTATAAGCCAATCCCTTCTTGAAAAGCTGTAAGAAGATCCACTGTGTCCACTTATAATAGGAAGGATCCGTTGTGTTGATCTCTCTTGACCAGTCGAAGGAATAACCTAAGGACTTTAACTGATCCTTGAAATGTGCCACATTGTTCTTGGTTACGATCTTAGGATGAATCTTATTCTTGATCGCATAGTTCTCTGTAGGAAGACCGAATGCATCCCATCCCATTGGGAAAAGGACATTGTAGCCCTGCATTCTCTTCTTACGGGATACGATATCCATTGCTGTATATGGTCTTGGATGACCTACATGAAGACCCTGTCCTGAAGGATAAGGGAACTCAACTAATGCATAATATTTTGGCTTGGACTTATCAAGAGTTGCCTTAAAAGCCTCCTCATTATCCCAGATATCCTGCCATTTTTTTTCAATTTCTTTTGGAGAATACTCTCTGCTCATTTTTCATGACTCCTTTTTCATACATTGTTCGTTATGCACCATGATAGGCATATGCCCGTGAAATAAAAAAACTCCGTCTCTATAAATAATAGTATAGAGACGAAGAGATTATATCTATCCGCGGTACCACTCTGTTTCAGATTCTATATCTGCGCTTATGCTTCTGTAACGGGAAGTCCCGCTCACAACTATTCCAGTCAGGATTCACTGTGAGAACTCCAAGGCGAGTTCAAGGTGTCTCTTTTGCTGTCTCGCACCAAATGACAGCTCTCTGAAAAAGATCGTGCCTCTACTACTCCTTATCATGGTCGTTAACATATTACAAATCTGAAAATATTCTAGCATAGTGCCATTTAAAATGCAACTGCTTTTTCAAGAACTGTAATGGAATGGCTGGAAGTAAAGGTATCTGCAATTCCTTCTGTAACGTAAAGATTTCCATCATCCGTGTACAAAATGGCATCAAATTCATCATTGTGATTCTGCCAGAACTTAACTGCCGACTCTGTTCCCATGACATACAGTGCAGTAGAAAGTCCATCTGCCAACGTGCCATCTTCACTCACAATCGTAACTGACTGTAACCCGTTATAGGCTGGTATTCCAGTCTTGGGGTCTATGATATGGTGATACTTCCTGCCATTTTCTTCAAAATACCTTTCATAGCCGCCAGATGTGATGATTGCCTTGTTCTGTGCAGACAGTACTCCCAGATATTCTTCCTGTTCATCAGGACTTTTAATTGCCACCTTCCATGAACTGCCATCTGGCTTCGCGCCAACAAGCTGCACATTGCCTCCCAGGTTCAAAATAGCACTATTTATATCATATTCCTGCATGATCTGCGCAACTCTCTGGGAAGTATAGCCTTTGGCAATGCCGCCAAAGTCAATCTCTACTCCCTCTGGCAACGTAAGTGTCTGTGTTGAAGCATCATATTGCAGACTGGAGGCATCTACAAGTTGCAGTAAAGACTGTAATTCTTCCTCACTCGGTATACGGTGTTCTTCTCCCGTAAATCCCCACGCTCTCATAATAGGATATATCGTAATATCAAAGGCTCCATCCGTCTCTTCATAAATAGTAAAAGAACGGTTCAGTAAATACTGCGTATCTGCTGATATCTGCCCTTTCTTATTCTTATTAAGCTGACCAATCTCACTTTTCTCATTGCCGGTAGATAAAAGGGCATCCAACCTTTCAATCTCATCTTTAGCAGCTCCAACTGCTTCTTCAGCATTTTTACCATAGGCTGTCAATTCCATGTAAGTATCCATGGCAAATATCTGCGCAGATGCGCTTTTGTTATTTTGTTCTCTGACTATAAGGAAATACGCAGCGATACATACTGCTATGAAAAGAAATGCTGTCAGTATTTGTCTCTTATTCTTCTGCATGTTTTTGTCCCCATTTCTTAGGGTATCGTACAATGCAATGTTGGAGCTTGTCAAGATTAGGTGGAGAAATGCAAGTTTAAAATGAGTTCTGGTTACGCCCCGCCTCTGTTGATTGGTTTTGTAAACACGTAATGGCTGTAAGGACTTCTAAGCACCTACGTCAGAAATGCTTTTATTACAAGCCCTGCGCCTAAAACTCGCCTACGGCTCAAACAACGGCTCGGGCTTGCTGGCATTTCTTCCTTGCTGCCAAGAAGTACTAACAGCCATTCCTAAGGTTCACAAGAACCAATCAGCAGAGGCTGCGCTGCCTAAAGCAAGTCTTATAACAAGCGATATAACTCGCCAGCATTAGATATGAAAAATTTCTATATACAGCCACAGGTCATGCCAGTTCGGTGACTGTAGCTTAGGGAGTGATGTTTAGTGTTTCTTAGAACAAAGAGCAAATGCTTGCAAGCCAAAGCGCAACTGTTTGAGCCCATAGGGCGAGTTTTGCGCTTGGCTTGCATTCTAAGCATTTGTAATGCAGTTCTTAGAAACTCTTACATCACGTACGTGGCAAAGGAACCGAACTGACACGACCTGCGGCGTGACCAGACTTTTCTACTTATTCTTCATTATTCTCAGCTACTTTGGCTGCTCTGGCTTTTACTTCTGCTTCCTGGATATCACTTGGAGTCTGTTCATATCTTGCAAATGTGTATTCATAGCTGCCTCTGCCGCCGGTCATGGAGCGAAGCACAGTACAGTATCCACCTAATTCCAGCATCGGGATATCTGCCTCTACAACCTGTTTACCATTACCTACAGGATTCATGCCAAGTACCCTGCCTCGTCTCTTGTTCAGATCTCCCATAACATCACCTGTGTATCTGTCAGGCACTGTTACCTTCAGATTCATAATCGGCTCTAACAGGATGGGGCCAGCTTCCATGAAGCCCTTCTTAAATGCCTGTATCGTTGCCATCTTGAATGCCATTTCAGAAGAATCTACCGGATGGTAAGAACCATCATAAAGTACACCTTTTACACCAACTACAGGATATGCGGCCAAAGGTCCTTTCACAACAGATTCCTGTAAGCCCTTCTCAACTGCCGGGAAGAAGTTCTTCGGAACTGCACCGCCTACAACCTCCTGCTCGAATACATATGGCTTTTCCAGATCACCGGATGGTTCAAAACGCATCTTTACATGACCGTACTGTCCATGTCCACCGGACTGCTTCTTATATTTGTATTCTACGTCTGCCTTTTTCTTGATTGTCTCTCTGAATGCTACCTTGGGCTTGCTCAGTTCAATCTGACACTTATATTCGTTCAACAGTCTGCTCTGGATAATCTCAAGCTGCTGCTCGCCAATACCATATATCAGAGACTGTCTGTTCTCTGTGTCATTGACTACCTTCAAAGTCTGATCCTCATGAGAAAGCTTCTGAAGTGCCTGCGCTACTTTATCAATATCGCCCTTATTCGGTACTTTGTAGCGAAGTGCTGTATAAGGCTTGGATATCTCAAATTTACCATATTCAATGATATTTGCCTTAGTAGACAATGTATTACCGGTTCTTGCTGCTGTCAGTTTCGCAATTGCACCGATATCGCCTGCATGCAGTTCGGGTACTTCAATTGGCTTGCTGCCCTGAAGTACATAGAGCTTGCTGACTTTTTCCTCAATATCCTTGTCCTTGTTATAGATCATGTCATCTGGCTTGAATACACCAGAGCACACCTTAATCAGCGAATATTTGCCAATAAACGGATCTACAATTGTCTTAAATACATAGGCTGACTTTGCCTTGGAAAAGTCATAGTTTGCCTGGAATATCTCGTTTGTTTTCATATTGATGCCAGCCAGTTCCTTATTCTCAGGGCTTGGCAGATATTTCACAATGTCATCCAGCAAAGTATATGTACCCTGACACAGAGTATTCGAACCCATACTGATTGGTACGATGGAGCCATCAATGACGTTCGTGCGCAGTGCAGCTCTGATTTCATTTTCAGTGAATGTCTCACCGCCGAAATAGCGTTCCATAAACTCTTCACTGGTTTCTGCGACTGCTTCCATCAATGTATCTTTATAAAGGGCAAGGTTATCTTTGCTGTAATCAGGGATCTCGCATTCCTCTACTTCTTTGCCTACCCAACGGTTTGCATTCTCACTGACTACATTAATATAGCCCACAAATTTCTCATTTTCACGAATTGGGAAATGAAATGGCGCAATCTTCTTGCCATACATTTCTGTTAATGTTTCTACTACATTCTTGAAAGATGCATTATCCACATCCATGTCTGTAACATAAATCATACGAGGAAGCTTATATTTCTCGCACAGCTCCCATGCCTTTTCCGTTCCGGCTTCCACACCAGCCTTACCTGATACAACGATAATTGCTGCATCTGCCGCACTGATGCCCTCTTCTACTTCACCAATAAAGTCAAAATATCCAGGTGTATCCAATATATTGATCTTTACGCCTTCCCATTCAATCGGCACAACAGTAGTGCTAATTGAAATCTTACGTTTCTGTTCTTCTTTTCCAAAATCACTTACCGTATTACCATCCTCGACTCTGCCCATTCTGGATGTAATGCCTGCTAAATATGCCATAGATTCTACGAGGCTGGTCTTACCCGCCCCTCCATGACCTAATAGAACTACATTTCTGACCTTGTCTGTGGTGTAAACATTCATAGTAGCTACCTCCTGTTTTTTTGTAGGATTCTCACGATATTCCTATCTGATTCTTTTTGGTGTTTCATAAATTTGTTCATACATTATATGAATTGTATTTATTTTCGTACACCTTTAAATAAATTTTACAATATATTGTCTGTATATTCAAGTTTTTTGTGTATTTTGCATATAACATTTTATCCAAAATATTATGTAACTTTTCAGTACAATGTTCTAACGGTTTCTATTGACTTTAGTACGTTAAAGTGCGATACTATAGAAAGAAACAAACGGCATATGCCTGTATAAAGGAGACTACATTCATGAAACGTAATTCTTATGGATTCATCGGACTGGGTCTTATCGGCGGTTCTATCGCCAAGGCCATCCGTAAAATACAACCCGGCTGTCACATTTTGGTGTATGATACCAATACAAACATGACTCAGAATGCACTGACAGAAGGAATTGCCGATGCTGTCACCGATTCCATTGGCAATGATTTTCATTCCTGTGATATGATTTTCCTGTGTGCACCGGTTTCCATTAATAATGAAAATCTGGCACAGTTAAAACCATATCTGTCCCCGGACACTCTGATCACAGATGTTGGCAGTGTGAAATCATCTATTCATGCCAAAGTTAAAGAATTAGGTCTGGAGAAACAGTTTATCGGCGGTCATCCTATGGCAGGCAGTGAGAAATCCGGCTTTACCAATGCCAATCCTATTATTCTTGAGAATGCCTTCTATATTCTTACACCAACCGAAGCTTCTTCAGAAGAAGACCTGACATTCTATCGCGAGCTGGTACAGGCAATCGGTGCTATTCCACTGGTCATTACCTGTGACAAGCATGACTACGTTACCGCAGCGATCAGTCACGTTCCTCATCTGATAGCTGCTGCATTGGTGAATCTGGTTCATGACCACGATACCCAGGAAGGAACCATGAAGCTGGTAGCTGCAGGCGGTTTCAAAGATATCACCCGAATCGCCTCATCCTCTCCACAGATGTGGGAAGCAATCTGCATGACCAACTCCAGTAACATTGCAGATTTGTTAGACGATTATATTGAATCATTAAAAGACATCAGCCAGGCTGTCCGTTCTAGGAAGCAGGGCTACACTTATGGTTTATTCAAAGAATCCAAGGAATATCGCGATTCCTTCGCCAACCAGTCCAGAGGTCCTATCAAGAAAGTGTTCGGCTGCTACCTGGATATACCTGATGAAGCCGGTGCAATTGCCACGATTGCAACCCTTTTGGCAAAAGCCGATATTTCCATCAAAAATATCGGTATCGTCCATAACCGTGAATTTGAAGAAGGCGTCCTGCAAGTCGAATTCTATGAGCAGGCATCACTTGACGAAGCCATCATCCTCTTACAGGATTTGAACTATACAGTATATGAAAGGAAATAAAAAACATGCAGATAAGTAAGAAAAACCACCTTCACGGAACCATATCCGTTCCCGGAGATAAATCCATCTCCCATCGCGCAGTTATGTTTGGTTCGCTGGCACAAGGCACAACTGAAATCACACACTTTCTGGAAGGTGCAGACTGTCTCTCTACTATTGGATGTTTCCGCAGCATGGGCATCCCTATTGAGAGGACAAAAGATACTATACTTGTTCACGGGAAAGGTCTTCATGGTCTAAGCAAACCTGCTGATGTCCTCGATTGTGGTAACAGTGGAACGACGACCAGACTGATCTCCGGTATTCTGGCAGCTCAGAACTTCGACGTTACCCTGACAGGTGATGCCTCTATACAGACTCGTCCCATGAAGCGAATCATGACACCACTGTCAGAAATGGGTGCTCATATCGTCTCTGTAAATGGTAATGGTTGTGCGCCGCTCCATATTGAAGGTACAACCTTAAAAGGCATTCACTACCAGTCTCCCGTAGCTTCTGCACAAGTAAAATCCTGTGTCCTGTTAGCCGGCTTGTATGCCCAGGGTGAAACCAGTATCACCGAGCCTACCTTGAGCCGTAATCATACAGAAATCATGCTGCAGTACTTCGGTGCAGATGTAACCAGTCAGGGTGTCACTGCTACGATTCATCCAGAACCTCAATTAGAGGGCAGACAAGTAAAAGTTCCCGGCGACATTTCTTCTGCTGCTTATTTTATCGCTGCAGCTATGTTAGTACCTGATTCTGAAGTACTTCTTAAAAACGTGGGGATTAATCCTACCAGAGATGGTATTATACGTGTATTCAAAGAAATGGGCGCTGATATTATTTACTTGAATGAAAATTGTGATAATGGTGAACCTACCGCAGACCTATTGGTGCGCTCCTCTTCTCTTCATGGAGTTACTGTCGGAGGTGAAATCATTCCTACCTTAATTGATGAGATTCCTATGATTGCTGTTGCTGCTGCCTACGCTGACGGAATCACCATCATAAAAGATGCTGCTGAGTTAAAAGTCAAAGAATCTAACAGAATTGACACTGTTGTCACAAATCTCAAGGCAATGGGATGTGATATTGAAGCAACTGAAGACGGCATGATCATCCATGGAGGCAAACAGTTGCATGGTGCTTCCATCAATACCAAGAAAGACCACCGTATAGCCATGAGCTTCGCTATTGGTGCCTTGGCAGCAGATGGGGTTACTGAGATTCAGGATGCAGACTGTGTTACTATCTCCTATCCGAATTTCTATGAAGATATTGAGATGTTATCTAAGTAATTTAATATGATGCCAGAAGTGAAATGGCTTTTGCTCCAACATTTTAATATTTATATAGGTCAAAAAATCTGTGCAGTTGTTAATTTTCAACACTGTACAGATTTTTATTTTCTGATATAGAAAACAGGGTATGGACTCTTCCATACCCTGTTAATTCTATCATTACAAATCCAATTATGCCTGAGGACCTGCTGCAACTAAAGCCTTACCAGCGTCATTGCCTTCATACTTAGCAAAGTTCTTAACGAATCTGGATGCAAGGTCTTTTGCCTTAACTTCCCATTCAGAAGCATCTGCATAAGTATCACGAGGATCAAGAATACCTGCGTCTACACCAGGAAGTTCTGTAGGAACTTCGAAGTTGAACATAGGAATTGTCTTTGTAGGTGCGCTTAAAATAGCTCCGCTAAGGATAGCATCAATGATACCACGAGTATCCTTAATAGAGATACGCTTACCTGTTCCGTTCCATCCTGTGTTTACTAAGTAAGCCTTAGCTCCGCTCTTCTCCATCTTCTTAACAAGCTCTTCTGCATACTTTGTAGGATGCAGTTCAAGGAATGCCTGTCCGAAGCAAGCTGAGAATGTAGGTGTAGGCTCTGTAATACCACGCTCTGTACCAGCTAACTTAGCTGTGAAACCAGACAAGAAGTAGTACTGTGTCTGTTCAGGAGTTAAGATAGATACTGGTGGAAGTACGCCGAATGCATCTGCTGACAGGAAGATAACATTCTTAGCTGCCGGTGCAGAAGAAATAGGGCGAACAATATTCTGAATGTGGTTGATAGGATAAGATACACGAGTATTCTCTGTTACACTCTTATCATCGAAATCAATCTTGCCTGCTGCATCCAGAGTAACGTTCTCAAGAAGAGCATCACGCTTGATAGCATTGTAGATATCAGGCTCAGAATCCTTATCAAGGTTGATAACCTTAGCATAGCATCCACCTTCGAAGTTGAATACGCCGTTGTCATCCCAACCATGCTCATCATCACCAATCAGAAGACGCTTAGGATCTGTAGAAAGTGTAGTCTTACCTGTACCAGACAGACCAAAGAAGATTGCTGTATTCTCACCGTTCATGTCTGTATTAGCTGAGCAGTGCATGGAAGCGATGCCCTTTAATGGCAGATAGTAGTTCATCATGGAGAACATACCCTTCTTCATCTCTCCGCCGTACCATGTATTAACAATAACCTGCTCACGGCTTGTGATATTGAATGCTACACATGTTTCAGAGTTAAGGCCTAATTCCTTGAAGTTCTCAACCTTAGCCTTAGATGCGTTGTAAACAACGAAATCTGGCTCGAAGTCAGCTAATTCTTCTTCTGTAGGTTTGATGAACATGTTAGTTACGAAATGTGCCTGCCATGCTACTTCTACGATGAAACGGATAGCCATACGTGTATCCTTGTTAGCGCCGCAGAATGCATCTACTACGAACAATCTCTTGTTGGAAAGTTCTTTCTTAGCAATCTCCTTAACAGCGTTCCAAGCTTCCTGTGTCATAGGATGGTTATCGTTCTTGTATTCATCAGATGTCCACCATACAGTGTCCTTAGAATTCTCATCAACAACGATGAACTTATCTTTAGGAGAACGTCCTGTATAAATACCGGTCATAACGTTAACTGCACCCAGTTCACTTTCCTGACCTTTCTCAAAACCTTCAAGTCCCGGTTTAGTCTCCTCTTCAAATAATACATCATAAGAGGGATTGTATACTATTTCTGTAGTCCCGGAAATACCATACTTGCTTAAATCGATTTTTGCCATCTTACATTAACCTCTTTCCTTTAAAAATTATGATAATCGCCTACGTTTGTAGGTAACGCGATATCCACTACTCAGTGAAAGTTCTCCAACTTCACCTATTCTAATTATACATATCTGATTCATAAAATCAACAAAAAAGGTGTGAATTTTTTGTAATAAATTTTAAAATTTTCTGCTTATATCTATAATATCCTGCCCTGCTGCCTCAGATATTCCAGAAATGCTTCGCAGCCTGTGACCACGTCCTCATACGTTGCATCAAAATCCCCTGTATACCATGGATCAGCCACGTCTCTGCCAGAGCCCGCAAAAGACAGTAATTTATATACTTTTCCATCAGGATCACCCTTTAACATTCTATTAAGGTTCCTGATGTTGGCACTATCCATACCAATAATGTAATCTGCATCAGCATAGTCTGCCCATGTGATTTGTTTTGCTCTGTGCGGGACTAGAGGAATGCCGACCTCACGAAGTTTATTGACAGTACCTCTGTGCGGAGGATTGCCAATCTCTTCCGTACTTGTGGCAAAACTGTCTATGGTGAATTGGTCTGATAGACCAAGAGAGTTTACCATGCAGGTAAAGACACTCTCAGCTAAAGGGGAACGGCAGATATTGCCGTGGCAGATGAATAAGACTCTAATCATAAAATTCTCCTATCATAAAAAGCCAAGAAATGCCCACAAATGCGAGATTTTATCGACTTTTCCGGCACTCATATTGTTTTGTTTATTTGTCACACTTTATACCCTATCTTGGCATATCGTGGCACATCATTTCCCTGTGTAGTAGTCAAATCGTAGTCAGTTAGGGGTGTTCAGTGAAGTGGTAAACTAATTTTGGACACAGAGGGGTCAATTTCTAGACATAAATGAG
>ERZ1034946.163-NODE-163-length-50952-cov-45.958681_pt1 | contig 50952 bp, 51 predicted proteins | sample MGYA00520591_ERZ1034946 | MGnify/ENA primary metagenome ERZ1034946 (study PRJEB33766, sample SAMN09781753) | gut metagenome | biome: gut microbiome | host: Homo sapiens | place: Madagascar | study: EMG produced TPA metagenomics assembly of the PRJNA485056 data...
GGAATCGAACCCGTGACCTCCGCCTTACCAAGGCGACGCTCTACCGACTGAGCCATATCAGCACTCTTCAACTGCTTACGCAATCGACAAGTGGTATTCTAACAAATCATACTTCATTTGTCAACCAGATAATTTATGATTTTTTCATAAAAAATTTATCAGACTGAATATCACAAAATCGGATTTTCTTTTTCTGCAAAAAAAGAACAGCCTGTCGATCGGCTGTTCTTTTAGGAGAAGGTATTTTTACTATGGGGTATAGCAAAAACTATATATAATGTATTGGGGGGTTTTTACGAGAATTATAATATCATACTCTCTCCCATAAGTGTTCACAAATGTTACAAAAATTCATATCTATTTTTGTGCATATTATACATATCCTGTCTCTTTTTTGAAATTATGCCCTGAAATACTTTCTCACGAAGGTAATGTATCATTCTGAAATACCCTGATTTTTGCTTTGATGCGCTGCAGTGCATTGTCGATTGCTTTCGGGGATTTCTTCATTTTTTCTGCAATCTGCTGGTAATTTAACCCGGACAGGTAATCATCTAACACCTCACACTCCATTTTGCTCAGGATCTGGCGCACTTTTTTCAGAAACAGTTCAAAGTTTTCCTGATCGATCATGCGCTGTTCCGGATTGTCCGAACGCTCCGATTCGAGATACTCCGCCAATGGCTGTCCCTCTTCACTCACCTCCGAATAAAAAGAAACATAGGAGTTTAACGGCGCATGTTTTTTCCGGTTGGAAGCCTCTATGGCACTGTAAATCTGTCTTGTAATACACAGTTCTGCAAAGTGGAAAAACGAAGTTTCTCTCTCTTCCCGGTAATCGCGGATTGCTTTAAACAGGCCAATCATCCCTTCCTGGATAAGATCATCGGTATCGCCCCCAATCAAAAACATGGCATTCGCCTTTTTCCGCACGAGTGGCTTATACTTGTCCAACACATAATCCATGATTGCGGCATCCCCAGCCCGAAGCTGTCGTAAAAGTGCTTCATCACTTAACCTGTCATAAGACGTCTGCACTTTTCCCCGGCCATTGTCTCTATACTCTTCCATACCTGCTCTCCCTGTACAATCGTTCCAGACCACATCCACGCCCTGCGGATGTTCCATATTCAGCAGTTACTGCAGACGCTGTCTCACGATCTCATAAGCCAGCACGCCTGCGGCTACCGATGCATTTAAGGAATCAATATCCCCTTTCATCGGAATGGATGCGATAAAATCACAGTTCTCTTTTACGAGTTTGCTGACACCTTCACCCTCGTTTCCGATGACAAGACCAATAGGTCCTTTTAAGTCGAGTTTGTACATCTCGGTTCCACCCATGTCTGCGCAGACAAACCATAAGCCTTTTTCTTTCAGCTCCTTAATGGTTGCCGTAAGATTTGTCACTTTTGCGACAGGCGTATAGTTAATGGCACCTGCTGAAGTCTTTGCAACCGTTGCAGTCAGTCCCACTGCCCGGCGTTTTGGAATAATCACACCATGCGCTCCTGCCAGATTTGCGGTACGGATGATCGCACCAAGATTATGTGGATCCTCAATATTATCCAGAATAAAAATGAACGGTGGTTCTCCTTTTTCCTCTGCATTTTTTAAAATATCTTCCACTTCCGCATACTCATATGCTGCGGCAACTGCAATGACACCCTGATGCTTTTTTGTCTCGGATAACTGGTCTAAACGTTCCTTATCCACAAAATTGATAATCGTGTCATGTTTTCTTGCCTCTCTGACAATTGTCCGCACCGGTCCATCCTGACATCCATCCAAGACAAACAGTTTGTCTATTGTTTTTCCAGAACGGAATGCCTCTAATACCGCATTACGTCCTTCTATTTTCTGTTCTTCATATCCCATGAAATTCTTTTTCCCTTTCTCTTATCGTGATCTCATCACGCAATCATTTCGCTGCTTGCAAGATACAACTATAGTTTTAGTTCCATCTCTTCCACGCCAGTTTTCACCAGCTCGACCAGACGCTCAAATTCGTCTTTCAGATACAGATATCCCATAAGCGCCTCAAATCCGGTTGCCTTGCGGTAATCCGACATCGTAGCATTTTTTGCCATGGTAAAAGATTTGGCGTTGCGCCCCCTCTTATACACGGCTGCCTCCTCCTCTGTCAGAATCGGAAGCAGCACCTCCATCATCTCCGCCTGTGTGTGTGCCTTTACAATCTGGCTGGTGCGCTTGTGGAGTTCACTCGCTCTCGTGTTGCCTTTGGCTACTACCAGAGACCGGATCACAAGGTCGTAGATACCATCTCCGATATAAGCCAGTGTCAACGGTGAATATGTGCGGATGTCGACATCCGGGATTTCAAATTGTTCTTTTAAATAAGAATCGATTCCTTTTTCCATCTCTCTTTACTCCGCTTTATGCCATACCACACCTTCGCGGGTGTCTTTGATGACAATTCCTTTTGCAAGCAGTTCATCACGGATGGCATCTGCTTTTGCAAAATCTTTTGCTTTCTTTGCTTCTTTTCTCTCCTCGATTTTGGCAAGGACAAAGCTCTCAAGTTCAGCGTCAACACCCTCGGTTGTCTCTGTGCTCTTTGCATTTTCCAGATTCAGGGAAAGAACTTTATCAAAATCCTTAATTAACTCGTATTTTGTAATATCGTTCGTGTCTGCTTTTAACAGATCATATAATACAGTGATTGCCATGGAAGTATTCAGATCATTTGAAATCGCATCCACGAATTTTGCCTTGTACTCTGCAAATACGTTCTGGTCTACCTCGCCCTCTTTTTTCAGTCCGGCAACACGTTTTACCAGTTTGTTGTAAGCGGCTTTGGTGTTATCCATGATCTCATAAGAAAACTCAAGCGGTTTTCTGTAATGGGACTGTAAGCAGAACATCCGGTATACAATCGGGTCGTACCCTTTTTCCTGTAATAAGGAAACAGTAAGGAAATCTCCTTTGGATTTACTCATTTTACCGGATTTGTCATTCAAATGCTGTACATGGAACCAGTAATTGCACCATTTGTGTCCGAGGTAGCTCTCAGACTGTGCGATCTCATTGGTGTGATGTGGGAAAATATTATCCACACCGCCACAATGGATATCCATGTACTCGCCAAGATGTTTGATACCGATGCAGGAACACTCAATATGCCATCCCGGATAACCGACGCCCCATGGGCTATCCCATTTCAGTGCCTGGTCTTCAAATTTGGATTTGGTGAACCAGAGCACGAAGTCTGTCTTGTTTTTCTTATTGGTATCCTCATCGACATCATCCCTTACACCGACTAACGTCTCAAGTTCTGCCTGTGTAGAGAAAACATAGTAATTATCCAGTTTGGATGTGTCAAAATAAACATTTCCTCCTGCCTGATATGCATAACCCTTTTCCAACAGTCCCTCAATCATTTTAATAAATTCAGGAATGCAGTTGGTCGCAGGTTCCACAACATCCGGTGTCTTGATGTTTAATTTTTTGCAGTCCTCAAAAAATGCGTCTGTGTAGAACTTTGCGATTTCCATAACTGTCTTATGTTCACGCTTTGCACCCTTTAACATTTTATCTTCCCCGGTATCTGCATCGGAAGCCAGATGTCCTACATCTGTAATATTCATGACACGTTTTACATCATATCCGACATAACGGAGTGATTTTTCCAGAACATCTTCCATGATATAGCTTCTCAGGTTTCCGATATGTGCAAAATGATACACCGTAGGCCCGCAGGTATACATTGCGATTTTGCCGTCCTCATGAGGAATCACGGTCTCAATTTTTTTAGTAAGTGTATTGTAGAATTTAAAATTATTTTCCATTTGTGTTCTCCATTTTCCTTCTATATTATTTTAACTTCTTATTATCCATCCTGTCTGACTTTCCGGTCAACCTCTTTCAACTGGCGTTCCAGATCAAGCACACGATTGACCAGCTCGGCGTTCTCTCTCTGTAAAAGAGTAATGTCCTCTTTGACCGGATCCGGCAGATGACACTGATCCATATCGCTTCGTGGAATTTTTATGTTGTCGCGTTTTACCACACGTCCCGGAACACCGACAACAGTGCAGTTTGGCGGAACTTCCTCCAAAACCACGCTTCCGGCTCCGATCTTGGAATTTTCCCCGACCGTAAAAGAACCGATGATTTTTGCGCCGGCACTGATCATGACATTGTCACCGATCGTTGGATGACGCTTTCCGGTCTCTTTTCCGGTTCCACCTAATGTCACGCCCTGATATAAGGTGACATTATCACCGACAATCGCTGTCTCTCCTATGATAACGCCACTTCCGTGGTCGATGAAAAATCCTTTTCCAATCGTTGCTCCCGGATGTATTTCAATCCCTGTTTTTCTCGCCGCACGCTGGGAAAGAAACCTTGCCCAGAAATAATGCCCTTTCAAATACAGTTTATGTGCACGTCTATAACTTAGCATAACACGAAAGCTTGGATAAAGCAAAACTTCCATCGGTGATTTGATCGCCGGGTCACGCTCTTTTATCACTTGAAACTCTTCCTTCACATGCTGGATGATTCCCATACTTTTTTCCCCTTTTCTTTTTATATGGTAATTAGGCATTTGCGAAACTCCTCATAATCTTCTTTAAATTGTTCAAAATTAACAAAATTTTCGAAAACACGCTCTCGCTACGTGTCGCTGGTAACGGTACTAAGAAGCCAGTCACGATTGACATCGCACCTGCCTTCTAAGAACCGACCGCTCCCCAGTGTTTTCTCAAGCTTTTGTTAATTTTTCACAATTTAATTTAGGTTTTTATGAGTTTCGCAATTGTCTTTTTATTTAATAAATCAAAAAAACGGATTATCCCATCTCCAAGAGACGAAATAATCCGCGGTTCCACTCTAATAAAAATCAATTGATTTTCCCTTAAGACACGTAACGTGTGTAACCCGAACCAGAATACTTAAGTTCTGCCATCACAGACCTCTTTTCCCCTGATCAGCTCCCGGAGGCACTTCGTGAATTCTCTTTCGCAAGACTGCTTTCAGCCGGTGACAGTCTCTCTCTTTGCGCTGCCCAAATTCCTACTCTTTCCGTTCATCGCTTTGCTATTCATTTATCCGGAACATTTTTCATTCCTAATATAGTGTATGCAGTCCGCCCGGATTTGTCAAGAATTTTTCTTATGACTGCTTTCTGCATCCGGCGCAGCCTTCGCATCCAGCCTGGGAATCTGCCACTGCCACACTGCTCTCATAAATGGTTGTCAGCGCACAGATCGCCTGCGATGAGATTCCCTGCTCTGTTCCTGTAAAACCAAGACCTTCCTCGGTCGTTGCTTTCACATTGACCTGACTTACATCAATATGCAATGCTGCCGCAATATTCTTCTCCATCTCCTCGATGTATGGACGCATTTTCGGTTTCTGTGCAATGATCGTTGCGTCAATATTCTCCACAATATATCCTTTTTCCTCAATTAGTTTTGCAACATGCTCTAATAATCTGATACTCGAGATCCCTTTGTACTGTGGATCTGTATCCGGGAAATGTTTTCCGATATCGCCAAGTGCTGCCGCTCCAAGCAGTGCATCCATGATCGCATGCAACAAAACATCTGCATCCGAATGTCCCAAAAGCCCCAGCGTATGTGGAATCTTTACACCTCCAAGGATCAAATCCCTTCCCTCTACTAATTTATGGACATCATATCCCATTCCTACTCGCATTCTTTTTCTCCTTCTATGACGGTTAAACTGTTTTCATTATAGCATACCCATTTTGTAGTTTCTATTACTTTCCATCAACCTTTTGGGGTTAATGTTCTAAATCTGTACCTGCCATTTTCTCCTGCTGAATGGTTCACCGATGTGGTGATGGATTTTTTTGTTACGTTAGCATATTTTGTAACTTTGATTTGATAAAAAAGATAGGTTTATTGTAAGTGGCTGAATGGGGAAAGTCAAGGAATTTTCAAAATATGTATGCAAAAAAGAGTGCCGGAAAACCGACACTCTTTTTCAAATCCATTGTTTGCAATATCTTAATCTAGAAAAATAAAACAAGTTCTATTTAATAAAGAAAAAGGTACATGAAACTACTGATTTAGACTGTAGTAACAAGCGATAATAAAATTATCTTACTACTGTTACGTTTGTTGCCTGTGGTCCTTTTGCACCTTCAACAACTTCAAATTCTACTGCAGCGCCTTCTTCTAAGGATTTGAAACCTTCCATATTAAGACCTGAGTAATGAACGAATACATCATTTCCCTGTTCGTCGGAGATGAATCCGTATCCTTTTTGGTTGTTAAACCACTTTACTGTACCTTTGTTCATTGAAAAGTACCTCCAAAAAATATTTCTATGGTACACTTACCGCACCATAGTCACAGAATAACATAACAGTTTCAAAAAGTAAAGTGTTATTATACTACATTGTGAGCTTTACCTTGATGATCCTTGCAACAGATTCATTGATACGATCCTCTGTGATCGTTCCACCAGTCACTGCATCTATTACACCCTGATATGCACTCTGGAAATCCTCCGGCATTAAGATCATATCCACACCTGCCTGAATTGCTGTCACTGCCGCATCAGCAGAACTGTATGTTGCGGTGACCGCCCCCATATTCATTGCGTCTGTGATCACTACACCATGGAAGCCAAGCTGGTTGCGAAGCACATCTGTCACCATGACAGAGGAAAGCGAAGCCGGTGTATCATCCCCTGTAACAGCTGGTGCTGAAATATGTCCTACCATCACAAAAGATGCTCCGTTAGTCACTGCCTGCTGGAATGGAACAAGCTCATTTGCCAGCAGGTCATCCAAAGATTTATCTGTAGAAACCGCCCCGTCATGGGAATCTCCTGCTGTAGCTCCCTGTCCCGGAAAATGTTTTACCACGCTTAATATCTGGTGTTCGTTCAGTCCCTGCATCTCAGCACAGACCATATCCGCCACAAGCTGGCTGTCTGAACCAAATGACCGGTCTTTGATCACGGTGTTATCCGGATTCGTCAGCACATCCGCAACTGGAGCAAAATCCATATTAAAACCAAGTGTGTTCAAATACGTTCCGATCGTACTTCCCGCATTGTATGCATTCTGGGAATCCCCGGTCGCTCCTACATCACTCATATTTCCAACATCTGTCACTCCAAAAGCACTGTTGGATGCGATCCTTGCCACAGTTCCACCTTCCTCATCCACACCGAGGAACACTGGAATTCCTACTATTTCCTGACTGTAGCTCTTCATATTGGTAAGCATCTGTGTCGTCTGGTCGGTTCCGGTCAGGTTCTTTGCCATATAAATCAGACCACCTACCGGGTACTGCGTGTAGGCTGCCTTTGTGGAATCTCCTGCCATCGTTGCTCCGTCCACTCCGGTCAGTGCGTCCGGTGTGATCATAAACATCTGCGCTACTTTCTGCTCTAAGGTCATACCGGCAGCAATCTGCATTGCCTGATCCATCAGCGGATCGCTGACTTCGGTTACCGGAGTTGTCTCCGGCTCCTCGGTCGCTTCTGTTGTCACGCTCTCGGTATTCTTTTCCGGTTTATTCACTCCCGGTTTTACAAATTTATGGATTGCAAACACAATTCCTCCGATCAAAACGGCAAATACTACAAAAAATACTGCCACAACTATGATCGCACTCTGTGTATCTTTTTTTCGTTTCTCTCGTCTTTCTTCCTGATTCATCTGTGTATTTCCTCTCTGGGGAATTTTGATCTACATGCTTCTCCCCCGCAGTGCACGCCGGGCATTCGCCCTCCCATCCCCGCAAGAAACAGCATCCTGCCTGTAAACAGCCAGATGCTGTTTCTTACGTGTCTGCACTGCTCATTGCTTATGCACATTATAGCAGTTTCTTCCTCTGAAAGCAAATAACGATTCCCATCAACCTTTTTGCACGACTCCATGTACCTCTTTATATTCCTTCGGCGACACCCCGAACTCCTTTTTAAACGCCCGGTAAAAACTGGAGTAATCCTTAAACCCGAACATTGTGTAAACATCGGTAATACTCGTCTCACCCAGGATTGCCGCCTTGGATGCCAGCATCCGTTTCTTCAATATATACTGGTGTACAGACAATCCCATCTGTTCCTTAAAAATATGTGCAATGTGATATTTACTGACAAAAAACTGCCCTGCAAGCTGCTCCAAAGACAGTTCCTCATCCAGATGGTCATCAATATAATAAATAATGTTCTGATAAAGATTCTGTTCCTCTTTCTCGCTCTTTGGATTCTGCTGTTCGTAGACAATACGGTTCAGCTGAAGAACAAGATCATTCACACAGAGGGAAACCTTTGCCTCTTTTCCAAAACGCTCCGACTTAATCTCCTCGATCAACTGGAAAATCCGATACTGGATCGTATTAAACGTGATCAGGTCATTGTGAAAAATATATTTTTTCTTCACCAGAACATTCTGCATCAGATATCCGTAAGAGGAAGAAACTTCCATCAGCTGGTTGCAATATTCCACACTGATCCAGAATACAAATCTCCGGTAAGGGATCTCATTTCCATGCACCATCGCCATGTGCTTGATCCCCGGAGGTATCAGCACCATATCTCCATATTTTAAAGGATACTGCTCCCCCTCGATCCAGATGGAGACATCCCCTTCCAGGAAAAAATAAAACTCATAGTAATCATGCGAATGTATGGAAACCTTTTCAGATACCGGCTCATTATAATAGTAGATTTCAAAATCCCGGGACAGCATGTATTGTCTCGTGGAAAACTTGGTCTGAAGATTTTTTGCCATGTGTGTTTCCTTTCCTGCCTGTAAACAGCCTGCTGCTGTTTCTTATGTGTCTGCACTTTTCACTGCCTGCATACATTATATCATGAAGCAAAGCTTCATGATCGTTATCTACACTCGCTTCGCTCGGCAGTCTTATTATATCATGTGCAAAACCAGCACATGATCAACATTCGTCGCTCGCCGAACACATGCATGTGTTCTTCTCGCTTGCACTCATTTTATCATCCAACCGCAACTTTTGCAATGTGAACAACAACTCTGTCAATTTTCTTTTTTCCTCTTTTGGATATAATAAGCTTATCAAAACAAAAACCTGCTGCTACACGGCAGCTTCACAATTTTTTCTAAGAAAGGAAACAAGAAACTATGGAAATGACATTAAGATGGTATGGTTCCAAATTCGACACAGTAACATTAGAGCAGATTCGCCAGATTCCAGGCGTAACAGGCGTTATCACAACTTTATATGATACCGCACCTGGAGATGTATGGAGCAGAGAACGCATTCAGGAAATGAAAGCAGAAGTTGCTGCTGCAGGACTTCATGTAGCGGGTATCGAGAGCGTAAATGTCCATGATGCGATCAAGACCGGTTCCGCTGACCGTGACAAATACATCGATAACTACATCGAGACTTTAGAGAATCTTGGAAAAGAAGATATCCATCTTGTATGCTACAACTTCATGCCTGTATTTGACTGGACACGTACAGAGCTTGCACGTAGAAGACCGGACGGTTCCACAGTTTTAGCCTACACACAGGAAGCTGTAGATGCCATCAATCCAGAAGATATGTTCGCTTCTATCTCCGGTGATATGAACGGAACTGTTATGCCGGGCTGGGAGCCGGAACGTATGGCTAAAATCAAAGATCTTTTTGCAATGTACAAAGACATCGATGATGAAAAACTGTTTGAAAATTTAAAATATTTCTTAGAGAGAATCATGCCTGTATGTGACAAATATGACATCAACATGGCAATCCACCCGGATGATCCTGCATGGAGCGTATTCGGACTTCCACGTATCATCATCAACAAGAAAAACATTCTCCGTATGATGGAAATGGTAGATAACCCACACAACGGTGTTACTTTCTGCTCCGGTTCTTACGGAACAAACCTTGAGAACGATCTTCCGGATATGATCCGTTCCTTAAAAGGACGCATCCACTTTGCACATGTCCGCAACTTAAAATTCAACAGCCCGACAGATTTCGAAGAGGCAGCACATCTTTCTTCTGACGGAACATTTGATATGTACGAGATCATGAAAGCGCTTTACGATATCGGATTTGACGGACCGATCCGTCCAGACCACGGACGTATGATCTGGGGCGAAGTTGCAATGCCGGGTTACGGTCTGTACGACAGAGCTTTAGGTGCAACATACTTAAACGGTTTATGGGAAGCAATTGAAAAAGGAGAGACAAGACATGCAGTTAAATAGAGCAGGTTTAGCAGATAAAAGTGCATGGGAAGCTAAGGGTTATGCCCTTCCTTCCTTTGATTATGAAACAGTACAAAAGAATACAAAAGAGAATCCATTCTGGGTTCACTTCGGTGTTGGTAACATCTTCCGTGCATTCCAGTGCAACGTTGTCCAGAACCTTTTAAATGCAGGTGTTCTTGACCGCGGATTGACCGTTGCAGAGGGCTATGACTACGAGATCATCGAGAAAATGAACCGTCCACACGACGATTTAAGCATTCTCGTCACTTTAAAAGCAAACGGAACCGTTGAGAAATCCGTTACCGGAAGTATCATGGAATCCCTCGCTTTAGATTCCCACGATGACACGCAGTTCTCCCGTTTAAAAGAGATTTTTGCAAAAGATTCCCTTCAGATGTGTACTTTCACCATCACAGAAAAGGGTTATAACTTAAATACTCCGGACGGAAACTTCATGGCTGCTGTTGCAGAAGATATGAAAAACGGACCGGAAATACCAGAGAGCTACATTGGTAAAGTTGCTGCATTAGTTTACGCACGTTACGTTTCCGGTAAGAAACCGATCGCCATGGTAAGTATGGATAACTGCTCCCACAACGGAGATAAGTTAAAACTCGCCATCACTACTTTTGCAAAAGAGTGGGCAAAAAATGGTGTTGTAGAAGAAGGATTCGTTTCCTATACAGAGGACGAAAATAAAGTTTCTTTCCCATGGACTATGATCGATAAGATTACACCAAGACCAGACGCTTCCATCGAGGCATTATTGCAGAAAGATGACATCGAAGGTCTTGATCCGGTTATCACAAGCAAAAATACTTACGTTGCTCCATTCGTAAACGCTGAGGAAACAGAGTACCTTGTCATCGAAGACAAGTTCCCGAACGGACGTCCTGAGTTAGAAAAAGGCGGTCTTATCTTCACAACCCGCGAGACAGTAGATAAAGTAGAGAAGATGAAAGTCTGCACCTGCTTAAATCCACTTCACACAGCACTTGCTGTATTCGGATGTTTATTAGATTATAACCTCATTTCCGCAGAGATGAAAAATGAGACTTTGGTAAAATTAGTAGAAGGTATCGGATACAAAGAAGGACTTCCGGTTGTTGTAAATCCTGGCATTCTTGATCCAAAAGAGTTTATCGACACTGTACTTAATGTACGTGTTCCAAACCCATTCATGCCGGATACACCACAGCGTATCGCAACCGATACTTCCCAGAAACTGGCAATCCGTTTTGGTGAGACGATCAAAGCTTACGCTGCTTCCCCTGAACTGAATGTTTCTGATATTAAATTAATTCCATTGGTATTTGCCGGATGGCTTCGCTACCTTATGGCAATTGATGACAACGGAAATGAATTTACCTTAAGCCCAGACCCAATGTTAGACGAGGTTCGTCCTTACGTTGCAGACATTAAACTCGGAGATTCTTTTGACGCTGATGCAAAATTAAAAGATATCCTCTCCAACGCTAAGATTTTCGGTGTAAATCTTTATGAAGCAGGACTTGCAGAACTTACCTGCCAGTACTTCACAGAAATGACCAGAAAACCTGGCGCTGTTATGGAAACATTACAGAAATATGTCGGCTGATCATAACTGATCACGATTCCAAAATGCAAAAAGACAGCCGCACCGGGATTTTTATGAATCTCGGTGCGGCTGCTATTATTTTCCTGTCATATTATGTTATGTATAGATCTGAATACCGCTCATCATCTAATATTTTTTTGTTTTTCTTCATTTGCATCTCTTTTCATTCACAGCACTGAATCAATGTAACAATATCCAGCCTATCCATATCATTATATAAAGTCTTTTCCTTTATCCATAATCTCATAGAAATTCTTGTGCCTTTTTTCAAATCTGTAAACTGAATTAGTTCATCATTAGTATTAACAATTTTTATCTGATCTGAATTATAAATTTGATAATGCTCTGTAAGCCCGCAACCATTCGTTCCATCACCCTTTACTACTATTTTTCCACTATCAGCTTCTGTGATTACTCCCTCAAATGGAATATTTTTTAATGAAACTGCTGGCGAAAAAAATAATAATTTCACATTTACCAATATACTGACTACAAACAGAACAATAAAAATGACTAAACAAATTTTTTTCTTCATAAGCTCTCCTAACAATTGAATATTCAGCTTTACAGAAAGTTAAAATGATCGTTTAAGCGTGAAAAATATCTATAGTTTACATAAAACGTATTGCATTGATTCTTTTCCTTTTTCCATTTCCTTACGAAAATTTTTCACTGCATCTTCAAATTTTTGTTCAATAAGCGTTGGTTCTTTTTCCATGATATTCTCCATATTTAGAAAGATTTTTATTATTTACCATAACATTCATTTTGTAAATACTTAATCCAAGGCAAACATCTTTCCACCTAATATGACTACACTTTCTTCGTGTATTTTATCTCTTCATTCCATTCCAATTTCTTTCTATACAAGTAAAACAATACACCCTGCGACTATAAATGCAACAATACCAACGATCCGGCAAAAACGTGTCCATTTTAAATACTTCGCGCTGTCCTCCATTTTTCTGATATTCTGTAAAAGCAGCCAATAGTAGCATAAAAAAATAATAAACGCACTCACATAAGTAATGAGTCCCGCTACATAAGGTGCCCCACTCAACTCCTGCATGATAATATTGGAAATGCAAATAATATACATCCATAATGCAAATGGAGTTACGATCAATATGTTTAACTTGCTATTTGTACCCATACGCTTTCTCTCCTATTAATTGTTTCTGCATAACCGTTGACTTGTTTTCACTTTTCTTTTTAAATTCCTATATCAGACGAATAATAGGTTTCTTGAATTGGATCCCAATATATATATTTTACGCTCCAAGATAATAATGTGCCTTCCTCGTCGTAATAATTAATCGTAATTCTATCTGCATATTCATCTTCTATCTGATTGTCTGCATTCAGATAATAATTTACCTTACTGTATTTCGAAATGATATTACTTTGTACTCGTCCGTTCTCACATTCTACCTTACAATATGCAAACTCATCCTCCTGTGGAATATATTCAAGTTTCAGGTGATTCTCTCCATTTATATTTTCACACCAGAAATTTACACCTCCACTGACTTCCAGATAGTCAGATGTAATCCTGTTCCCTGAATACAATGTATTCTCTTGTTCTTCTATGTTGTTCTTTTCTACAACAGTTGTTGCATATATTTGCTGGTTATTATACCCTGATAATAATATGTTCACAGCAAAAGTCAGAAGGATAAGAAATATTTTCATAAATATGCCTTTCGTATGGTTCCTGCCTACTCGTATATCATCTGATTTCAGTGTATCATCATATATATTTTTTAACAATATTCAAATTATCTAATATTCCATCTGAATTTTTATATACTTTATCCACACCGTTTATAGACACTCTTTATTTTTCTATAATCTGATAATCTGATCGTATCCATCCATATCTTCATCAATATGTGAAATTTTCATCACAATTTTTTTTCGGTCTTTCAGTAGTTCTTTCTCCAGTTCTTTCAATACCACTTTTGTTTCATCATCCAATCCTGCATCGATTTCATCTAAAATGACAAATGAAGTCGACGGATTCAAAAGCCATTTGAGCATAAGCAGTTTCTTTTTTTCTCCTCCTGAAAGAGTTGCTCCATTTTCCTCAATTTTTTTGATTTCAGGTCTCAATTTGACTTTTCTCCGCATTTGCTCAATATTGTCAGGTTTTAAATCTGCATGCGCCGCATAACGCAGATAATCTTCAACCGATTCATTCAACAGCATTTCTTCCTGCGATATATAACAAATTTCTTTATAAAATGTTTTACAATCATACGCTTCCACAGGTATTCCGTTGATATATATGATACCGCCTGTCGGCTTATAAAATCCTAAAATCATTTTTAAAAGAGAACTTTTTCCACTGCCGTTTTCTCCCTGAATCAAAATATTTTGTCCTTCCTGAACTGAAAAATTAAGATTTTTAAAAATGCTTCTTTCTTCTATTTGAAAACTTACATTCTCAAACGTTATATTTTCTACCTTTTCTAATTTTCTTCCACTTTCCAATGGAATCTCCATTAATTCCACAACATTATCGAATACCGGAATGTTTTTTATAATTACCTGTAACTGCCGCTGTACTCTCTGACTGACTTCCAACAATAAATTTGTGAGAAATAATATAGTCACTAATGTTCCCCCATTGAAATTTGTGCTCAAAAGCAGCACACCTGCCACTACAATATATATCAGTGAATGCAGACTGCTCTCTACAGTCTCACAAAAAGCGGATCGGCTCTCAGCCGTCTCTAGCAAATGCAGAAAATTATCATGAATCATTTTATTTTTCTTCAAATAATAATCTTCTAATCCGTTTGATCTGGTCACTTCAACCATATCAACCGTTTCATATATCTGGCTTGTATCTTTTTCCTGCATCACATTGCAGGTTTCATACCCCTCTAAAATCTTTTTTCCGGTAAAAAATGAAACAACCAATGTAACAAAAATGCAGATTATCAATGTCATTCCAACAGGTACGCTATATAGAAACACAATTACCAGAAAAGCAAGCATACTTAATAAATTTGTAAAGCCTCCAATGGAATAAATGACAGCTATTGCAAATGCTGTGTATGCTTGATTTGAAAGTACAAATTTAAACTTATCTTTCTTTTTCTGCACATTTTCCATGTAGCCGCTGTACCATAACACTTTATAAATTTGTTCCCGCATGTTCCATAATAGTTGATTGCCAATACGAATATATAATTTTGTATTAAGTGCTGATAAAAAACAAACGATTCCATATGCACAGGCAAATAGAAAGATTCCTCCCAAAAAAGTGACAATTCCATTTTCTACCGCAAGACCATTTATCATTTTATTCACACATACCGGGATTGTCATCTCAAGTGCAAGCAATATCACCATAACAGAAAAAGCCTCTGCTAATACTCTTTTATTACCAGAAAACATTGCTTTTACAATTTTTATATAGCTTTTCATTTTCCATCTCCTTTGCAATACCCTTTTATCATAGTTTAAATCACAGGACTTTTCAATTTATATTTGCCCATATTGTCTCTGCTTTTGTCATCGCAGGCACAGAAACTGTCAATATCAAACACAAGCTGAAGACACTTTGTTTCCAAATAAATGATTGAAAAAGTGCGATTTTGTGGTAATATAATAGAATAAAAAGTGCGATTTTGTGGTAATATATCAAAATAAAAAACGCGATTTTGTTTGGAGGATCTATGTTTAAGCGAAAAATATACAGTAAACTACTATCCTGGAAAGAAGAATCCAACGGAAATACAGCATTGTTAATCGAAGGTGCGCGGCGAATTGGAAAATCTACGGTTGTGGAATCTTTTGCTAAGAATGAATATCAAAGCTATATATTAATTGATTTTTCAACTGTATCCAAAAGTATCAAAGCTCTTTTTGAAGATATTTCCGATTTAGATTATCTTTTTTTACAGCTTCAGTTACAATACAAGGTTGATCTTCACGAAAGAAATTCTCTAATTATCTTTGATGAAGTTCAACTATGTCCACTTGCAAGACAGGCAATTAAATCATTAGTAAAAGACCACAGATATGACTATATAGAAACCGGTTCACTGATTTCCATAAAAAAGAACATACAGAACATCCTTATTCCGAGTGAAGAAAGAAAACTCTCTATGTATCCCATGGATTACGAAGAATTCTTATGGGCTTTAGGTGATCATACAACCACCGCCTTAGTAAGAAAACTCTTTGACTCCCGCCATCCAATCGGAGATAAATTACATCGGAAATTAATGAGAGACTTCAGACTGTATATGCTTGTTGGTGGAATGCCACAGGCTGTAAATGAATATCTCCAGACAAATAATTTTCGAAAAGTCGATACCATAAAACGTGATATTTTAAATCTTTATGAGGATGATTTCAAGAAAATAGACTCAACAGGAAAGCTTTCACTTCTTTTTGATGCAATTCCTGCCCAGCTAAATAAAAATGCTGCACGATATCAAGTTTCCAGTGTACTGGCAAATGACCGAGCCGACAGTATATTAGAATTAATTGCCGAATTAAAAGATTCAAAAACTGTTCTTGTTTCATATCATGCCAATGATCCAAATGCTGGAATGTCAACTAATAAAGACCTTTGTAAATTTAAACTGTTCCTCTGCGACACCGGACTTTTTACTACATTGATGTTCAAGGACAAAGAATTTACAGAAAATATAATATACGAAAAACTATTAAATGATACGCTCAATACAAATCTCGGATATCTCTATGAAAATATAGTTGCCCAAATCCTTACTTGTAATGGCAATGAATTATTTTATTATACCTTTTTCAATGAAACTTCGCGGCATAATTATGAAATTGATTTTCTTCTTGCAAGTAGAAATAAAATATGTCCGATTGAAGTAAAGTCAAGCGGATACAAAACACATAAATCTCTTGATGAATTTTGCAAAAAATATTCTGATCGTATACTTGATAAGTATCTTGTGTATACCAAAGATTTGGCTAAGGACTCTGACATTCTTTGTCTGCCAGTTTATATGGTTCCTTTTCTATAAATTAGATTTGTATATAGGTGACGGCAAACTTAAAAAGAACCCCCGCAAACAGCTTCTTAAAACTGGATGCGAGGGTTTTCTCATAAAAATTTTCTACTGTCTGATATCCACATACCCAAGCTGTAAGCTTGTCTCATCATAGAAATGGCTGCCACCATAATTGCTTAAGGTGAAGTACATCTCATTTAATTTTTCTTCCGGCACTTTGAATGCCATACGCACGGTGACGGTTTCACCTGGATTTATCGTATTAATGTAGTTGTTGTGGCGTTCTCCTCCATGAACATCCGATAAATAAACTTCCTGACTAAATCCAATAGATTCTTCGTTTACGCAATCCCATATATCGCCTGTTCCCGGTTTTTCATTCATGTATGCGTCAAACTGCATGTTTTCTCCATATTCTGCCAGAAGTGCAATGCCGCCGTTAAACATCACATTGGAAAGTGCCGTCTTTCCATTATTTTTATAATCCACTGTCACTGAAACAATTTTCATTGGAATCTCTTTGGTCTCCACAACTTCATCAACTGTGTTGATACCGTCTCCGCTCTTTAAATATTCCACTTTCATTGGCAATAAATTACCGTCTGTGTCAAATGCTGCTTTTGTATCATCCGCCAGCATATTTTCTGACAAACTGCTGATATTGTCGGAAATTGTTACATCGGAAACGATTGCTGTAAGTCCCGGTGTTGCTTCAATTCCGTTCTGATCCAGAGAAATCTCCCCGCCAATGAGGTGTGTATTTTTCATTTCCTCTTTTGGAAATGTCATCAATGTTTCCGATTCATCCGTTTCCGGTTCTCCTTTTCCTGCCTCATTTTCCATGTCATTCCAACTGCACACCTGCATAACATTCTCTCCGCTCGTTTCTTCTGTCGGAGTGATGGAAACACCCTCTGCGATCTGGAATGCTTCTTCTTTTGTCACATCCGGGAAAATGAACATCTCAAGGAGGTAGTTGTGTTCCGCGTAAATCATATATATTTTTTTTGCACCGGTTGTATTTTCATTCGCAGTTCCTTCTGTAGAAGAATTTTCTGCTGAATCACTCTCGGCAGGAGCTGTTTCCATGTAAACTGCCGGTCTGCCACCGATGCTGGTTTCCTCGCTCACAGCAATGCCTGTATTTTCAATGTCTGCTATTGTTTTTTCCGGCGTCAGCTGGTACACGATCATGCTGACTCCACCCTGCATATAATTATCTTCAAAACTGTATTTTCCTTCCTCTGACTGCACCATACCTTTCGGCAGATAAGAGGTTTCCAGTCTGACATATTCGGCTGCTTTACCCGCTCTCTCTTCTGTCGTCTGATCTGCCATATTCTCCGTACTTTCTGCCGCTGTCTGTGGTCCTTCAATCTGTGTTTTTAAGCCATATTTTCCAACCTTCTGATTATGCATCTGGTAAGCAACACCTGCACAGACCGTTGTTGCAAGTGCCAGAGCTGCCACCATAGATGCCACCAGCATACGGTGTGCCATGTTTTTTTTCTTTCTTTTCTTATAAGTTACAACTTTTGGATTGTCATTTTCTTTCTCCTGCCCGATCTGCACTGTAACTTCCTGCTCAATCATCCGCTTCATGCTCTCCGGCATTTTCGGAAATTGTTCTCTCATATCTTCTAATCTCATACTGTTACCGCCTTTCCTGCTATCCAAACGATACGAAATTTATTATTTTTCATTCGATATCCGTGTTTTTGTATGTCTGTTCCAATGGATCATCACTATGTCTCAATCTGCCAGCGCTTCTTTTAATTTTCCCCGCGCTTTTGCCAGCCTGTTTTTTACTGCACTCTCTGTCGTATCTAACAATGCTGCGACCTCTTTCACACTGTACCCTTCCATATAATACAGTGTGACGCACAGTTTTATCTGCTCTGGCAAATGGAAAATCGCTTCATATAAATCTGAATAGTCTTTGGATTCCGTTTCCTGCTCGTTCATCTGATAATCCTGCAGGGAAATAATTTTTTTCTCTTTGCGCATGATCGCATAACACTCGTTCATCACAATGCGGATGAGCCATGTTTTTGCATACGAGTCATCCTTTAATGTATGTAATTTTGCAAATGCTTTTACAATGGCTTCCTGTATCGCATCTGCACAGTCTGCGTCATTGTAGAGCAGAGACTTTGCAATACGATACATTGTTTCCTCGGAACCAATAATCAATTGTCCTAATGTTTCTTTTGTCATTTTATTTTGCGCTGTTTCCACTGACTTGTCCGTGGATCAGCTTCCTTTCTGCCGGCTTTTCACTTATTTACATAGATTAGATGCATGAGAGGCGGATTTGGTCTCTGTGCATTTTTACTTTTTAATAGAAAAACCTCACCAGCAGATTATACTCAGCCAGTGAGGTTTTTACTATCAATATTTTTTGTTATGCCCCTTCAATCTCCTTGATACTGAATCCGTTTCCTTCCAGAAGATACGTGGCACTGCTTCCACAGTGCGGACATATTTTTGCATACTGGACTGTGGAATAGGTTTTTCCACAGTCCTCACACATGGTAACACCAGGTATGATCTCGATTTTTAATTCTGAGTCTTTTAAAAGCTCTGATCTGCTTCTTGCATAGCCCCAGCAGTCTGTCATGTATTCCGGGACAACGCCGCTGACTTCTCCAATCTCACAGGTCACGGATCTGATCTCTGTGAGATTGTTCTCTGCTGCAACTTCCTCCACGGTACGCATAACATGTACAATAATTCCAAGTTCGTGCATTTTATTCCTCTCTGTAAATGATTACTTCTTCTTGGAGAATTTAATCTTAATCGCCTGCTTTGCTCCATTTGGAAGAATATATTTCAACTTATCTTCACTTGGAACCATCTTGCTGCATCCAGGCAGTTCTCTATGTAACTTGATCGCATCAAACTCACACTTCGTTGTACAGATACCACAACCGATACACTTATTCTGGTCAACAACAGAAGCTCCACATCCAAGACAACGTGCTGTCTCTGCTTTTACCTGCTCTTCTGTAAATACAAGTTTTGCATCACGGAAAGAGTGTTTTGTATCGATGGAATCATTATGTCCAGGAATCTGACGGCTGGAGTTGTCATAATTTTCCACTTTGATATCGTTTTTGTTTAACTCGATGAAATCATTTCTATTACGTCCGATCGTAAGGCTGGAATGTGGCTGTACAAAACGATGGATGGAGATTGCACCCTGTTTTCCGGCTGCAATCGCATCAATTGCAAATTTAGGACCTGTATAAACATCTCCTCCAACGAAGATATCAGGTTCTGCTGTCTGGTAAGTAAGCGCATCTGCAACCGCTCCGCTGCCACGGCCAAGTTCCACTTTGCTTCCCTTTAATAAGTCGCCCCATACGATTGCCTGACCTACAGAGAAGAATACATGTTTGCATTCTACTGTCAAAAGCTGGTTCTCATCGTACTGTGGATTGAATCTGCCATCTGCATCTTTTACAGATAAACATTTCTTTAAAACGATTCCGCGTACTTCGCCGTTTTCATCCACGAGAACTTCTTTTGGTCCCCATCCCGGATTTACAACGATTCCCTCGGACTCTGCTTCTTCGATTTCTTCCACAGAAGCCGGCATTGTCTCTCTGGATTCCAGACAGAACATGTTTACTTTTGTGCCATCACTGCCGCATCTCTTGGAATCTCTTGCAACGTCGATTGCAACGTTACCACCACCGATGACAACTACATCACCTTTGATGTCATATTTCTCATTTGCATTGACTTCTTTTAAGAGGTCAACTGCAGAAGAACATCCTTTTGCAGTATCGTTTGGAATGCCCGGAAGTCTTCCGCCCTGACATCCGATCGCAATGTAGAATGCTTTGTATCCCTGCGCACGGAGTTCATCTAATGTAATGTCTTTTCCGACTTCCACTCCGGTTTTGATCTCAACACCCATCTCTTTGATGACATCGATTTCTGCCTGCACAACATCTTTCTCTAACTTGAAGGATGGGATACCGTATACCAGCATACCGCCGGCACGCTCATTTTTCTCGAAAATAGTAGGTTTGTAACCTTTTTCAGCCAGATAGAAGGCACAGGATAAACCGGCAGGACCACCACCGATGATTGCGATCTTCTCTTCAAAATATCCTCTGACAGATGGGACTACTTTCTTTGGAATATAACGTGTCTCAGCTTTCAGATCCTGGGCTGCAATAAATTTCTTTACCTCATCGATTGCAATTGCCTGATCGATGGTTCCACGGGTACATGCATCCTCACAACGGCGGTTGCAGACATGTCCACAGACTGCCGGAAGTGGATTGTTTTTCTTGATCAGTGCAAGTGCATCCTGGTATCTTCCCTGTGCTGCCATTTTTAAGTAACCCTGGACTGCAACGTGTGCCGGACAGGCTGTTTTACATGGAGCTGTACCGGTGTCATAGCAGTTGATGCGGTTGTTATCACGGTAGTTTTCATCCCACATCTCCGGTCCCCATTTTTTCTCAGATGGAAGAACATGTTTTGGATATTCTACCTGGGAACCATCTTTTTTGCATAATTTCTGTCCAAGTTTTACTGCACCTGCAGGACAATACTCTACACAGCGTCCACATGCCACACAGTCTTTTGCTTCTACTTTTGCGACATATGCAGAACGGGACATATTCGGTGTATTAAATAACTGAGAGGTACGAAGTGCATAACATACATTCACATTACAGTTACAAATCGCGAAAATCTTGTCCTCTCCATCGATATTGGTAATCTGGTGAACAAATCCATTCTCCTCTGCTTTCTGGAAAATCTCCAGTGCTTCCTCTCTTGTGATGTAACGTCCACCTTTGTTTGTCTCAACAACATAATCCGCCATATCACCGACTGCGATGCACCAACTCTCCGGGTCATCTGCACAGCCTTCCTCGTAAGTCGTTCTGGAACGACGGCAGGAACATGGGCTTGCTGCGTACTTTCCTTCATATTTATCTAACCAGTGAGAAATATGCTCGATGGAAATAGACTGGTTCTCCATAGAGATCGCTTTCTCGACCGGAATAACGTGCATACCGATTCCGGCTCCTCCTTCCGGTACCATAGGTGCTACTTTTTCAAGTGGCAGACGGCTCATTCTCTCAAAGAAACGTCCTACTTCCGGATGTGCCTCTAACATCTGCTGGTTCATATTTCCAAACTCGGCACTTCCCGGTACAAACATTGGAAGCACATACTGTTTTTCGTGTTTTGGATTCTCCCAATTGTATTCAATGACTCCGTTGACAGCCATCTGCTGTAACAATTCCTCTAAATGTGTTCTTTCCATTCCGGTGAGTTTTACCATCTCGTCTAATGTCTTAGGCTTACGAACTCCCATTTTTAAAGCAACTTCTGCCATCTCATCTGTACACATTGCTGATAAGCCCCAGTATTCCGGGTCATACTTTGTGATTTTTTTCATTCCAAGCTTCTGTGGAATACGATCTGTCACAAGCCTTGCAAGTTTTACAATTGACTCACGTTCCACTTCTTTTTCAATAAATTCCGGTACAAAATTTCCCAATGGATCTGCCATTTCTTCCTCCTTATATATGGAACCGGTCATTCTGCCAGCTCCTGTAAAAAATTTTTTTTCTGCTTTCACTTATTTCTGATATTCAGAAATCTCGGTGCGGATCCAGTCCACCCACTCGTCAAAACCTTCTCCTGTCTTCGCTGAGACAAAGAAAATCTTTGCATTTGGATTTAATTTTAAGATACGTTCTTTCACAGCCTCTTTGCTGAAATCATCAAAAACACTTAATGTATCACATTTGTTAATGAGAACTACATCACAGATAGAAAACATTAATGGATATTTTAATGGTTTATCGTCCCCTTCCGGCACGGAAAGAATCATCGCATTCTTCGTACTTCCGGTATCAAACTCTGCCGGACAGACCAGATTGCCTACGTTCTCAAGAACGACAAAGTCAAGATCCTTTGTTCCAAACTCATGGATTCCCTGTCTTGTCATATCCGCATCCAGATGGCACATTCCACCTGTATGGATCTGGATGGCACGTACACCGGTCTCGCTGATTGCCTGTGCGTCCACATCAGAGTCAATATCTGCTTCCATAACACCAATCTTCATCTCATCCTTTAACATGGAGATGGTACGTTTTAAAGTTGTTGTCTTTCCAGCTCCTGGAGAAGACATAAGATTCAACAAAAATGTCCCCTCTGACTTTAATTCTGCACGTAATCTGTCAGCATCCGCATTATTGTCTTCAAAAATGCTTCGTTTTACTTCAATTACTTTAAAGTCTTTCACTTATGTTCCCTCTTTCCCTTCCTCTTGTTTCTGATTGACCCAGGTTTCCATGTCAGGCTTCTGATATCCGTTCTCTGGTACAACCAGATTGTTAATTATTAAACATTCTATCTATAACATACATTGCAAAAGCGGTATTGTCAACGTTTTTACCGAATTTTGTTAAAAAATACACAATGTTTTTTCACTGGTATGTCCAGGATATATTTGTATAAAAAAAGAAACTCCTTTCACATCTGGAAAGGAATTTCTTTTTCACTGTCTCTATTCTGTTATTTTTACCCAAGAGCCACATCCAGCGACATCATCACCGTAAATCCCACTGCAAAAAAAATCGTTCCAAGGTCGGAATGTTCCCCCTGGGACATTTCCGGGATCAGTTCCTCCACAACCACATAAATCATCGCTCCGGCTGCAAAGCTCAACAGATAAGGCAGAGCCGGAACAATATATCCTGCTGCAAAAATTGTAAGCATTGCACCGACCGGCTCCACAATCCCTGAAAGCACACCACCTGCAAAAGCCTTTGACACTTTCATCCCTTCTGCCCTGAGCGGCATGGAAATAATCGCCCCCTCCGGGAAATTCTGGATTGCGATCCCTATTGACAATGCCATAGCTGCCGCCACTGTGATTTTTGCATTTCCAGCCAAATATCCGGCATACACAACCCCGACTGCCATTCCTTCCGGAATATTATGCAGCGTGACGGCCAGCACCATCATGGTGGTTCTCTGCAATCTGCTCTTTGGTCCCTCTGCGCTGACACTGTACCTGTGCAAATGTGGGATGATGTGATCTAACAGAAGCAGAAACAGAATGCCACCCCAAAATCCAGCTGCTGCTGGAATAAACGCAAACTTTCCCATCTCTTCCGACTGCTCCATTGCCGGAATCAGTAAACTCCAGATGGATGCTGCAACCATCACCCCTGCAGCAAACCCGGTAAGAATCCGGGACAACCGTTCGCTCATATCATGTTTCATAAAAAATACGCACGCTGCACCGAGCGACGTACCCAAAAACGGAATTAAAATTCCATAAAATACTGCCTGATCCATAAGACACCTTCCTCTCTAATTATTAATAAGTAATTGCAAACTTTATTTCAGTTATTTCCTTTAAGTACTCAATCAATTTTGCAATTTCGTATTCTATTCATAATGTATGTATTTTGTCGGTTAGTATTAACTAACTTTATTGTAACAATAAGAGAAAAAATGTCAATAGGTAGAAAAAGAGGTTACTACACAAAGCTGACATTCTTTCTGTAATAACCTCTTTATCCTATCCCGGTATTATAAAGCAAGTACCGCAACAACATACACCAAAATAAACAATATCGACAATAATATTCCGAATATTCCTGTAATAATCCCTGCAATCGCAAGTCCTTTGCCCGGCCGCTTCTGCACAAGACTTACAATTCCCTGTGGCAATGCGATCAGTGCAAGAATAATTCCAATATAAGGCAAAAAGCTGAATACAATCGCAAGAATTCCAAGTACCAGCGAACAGATTGCAAGGTTCTTGGTCGTTCTCTTATCCGGAACCGGTTCCCCGATCACGATCACCTGCTGTCTCGGTCTCGCCTGCTCCTCATATCCTCTGTCAAAGTTTTCTCCATAGTTTCCCTGTTCCATATGTAAACCGTCCTTTACTATGCAAGCTGAAGAAATACTACAATGACCATGATCAAAAGCTGTATTACCGTACATCCAACAAACGCACCGACAGCATTTCCAACCTTACCTGCCAGTCCCTGTTTTACATAAACCGTTCCAAATAAAACTCCGATCAACAGACCAATCCATCCGCAGAGAAGAAATCCCGCGATACAACTGATTCCCAAAAACACATTACAGATTGTCGGTGTTTTGTGCAATGGCTGATACTGTTCGCCGCTGCCCTGATATACTCCGTTCACAGCCAGATCCACTTTATTTCCAATTACAACAACACGGAGTTCTGTGTCATCAATCGTAATCGGATAATCAACCATCATAACAAACCAGTTCTGTGATTTCACCTTGTACGCCTGACCATTCACCAGAATCTTTGCTCCAAATCCTGCCTTGTACTCAATCACATTGTTTGTTCCATTTACCGTTACTTCCCATTTCTTTGTCATTTTCATTCTACTCCTTTTCTTCCACGGTCTTTCTGCCGTATTCTTTATCATTTTACCACATAAAAGTATAAAAGAATACCTTTTTTCGACTAAATTAGAAAAGGATTTTTTTGTAACTTTGATTTCTTATTGCAAAACTGCGTTTCTATGTATCAGGAACATTTCACCATAATTTCCTGTTACACGAAAAAAGCTCCGGGAAAATCCCAAAGCTTTCTGTTAGTAGCGAGAGGGGGAGTCGAACCCTCGACACCATGGGTATGAACCATGTGCTCTAGCCAACTGAGCTATCTCGCCATATTTCTGCCTGCGCTATCACGCAGTGATGTGTGCACCGGCATTGAAGATGCGTCACACATTTTCCACTCCGTCCAATAACGTCCTGTCATTGTCTTCTGTAGAAATGGGACCTATAGGGCTCGAACCTATGACCCTCTGCTTGTAAGGCAGATGCTCTCCCAGCTGAGCTAAGATCCCACGGGATGTAAATTCATCCGAAATAGCGAGAGGGGGAGTCGAACCCTCGACACCATGGGTATGAACCATGTGCTCTAGCCAACTGAGCTATCTCGCCATATTTCTGCCTGCGCTATCACGCAGTGATGTGTGCACCGGCATTGAAGATGCGTCACACATTTTCCACTCCGTCCAATAACGTCCTGTCATTGTCTTCTGTAGAAATGGGACCTATAGGGCTCGAACCTATGACCCTCTGCTTGTAAGGCAGATGCTCTCCCAGCTGAGCTAAGATCCCATATGTTTGCGAGTCGCTCGCGCAACTCGCTTTGCTATTATATAATGAATTATATAAAAAAGTCAACACTTATTTTTGTGTTTCTGCAATTTTTTTATTATCAGCTTTTTCATCTGCTATTCTTCCAACAGCCGATCCACCAGTTTTACGCAGTCTGCAGCATCTTTCGAGTATCCGTCCGCTCCGATCTCATCTGCAAAACTTTCATTGATCGCCGCGCCACCAATAACGATCTTGCTGTCGCATCCCTTTTCTTTTGCTAATTCCACAACATCTTTCATACGCATCATCGTTGTTGTCATAAGGGCTGACAGACCAATTACTTTTGCATGTTCTTTTAAAGCAGTCTCAACGATCAGCGAAGCCGGAACATCTTTTCCAAGGTCGATCACATTGTAGCCATAGTTTTTCAACATAAGAACAACCAGGTTTTTTCCGATATCGTGAATATCTCCTTCTACTGTTGCAACTACAATTGTCGCTTTTTGCTCTGCATCATTCCGTTCCAGCATTGGCTCTACATATTCAATTGCCATTTTCATCGTGTTAGCTGATGAAATCAACTGAGGCAGGAAATATTTCTGTTTGTCAAACAATACACCAACTTCATTAATAGCCGGAATCAAATGATGATTGATGATCTCATCCGGTTTTTCTCCGTCAGCAAGTGCCTTTTTCACCTCTTCTAAAATACCACCCTTATTTCCTTTTAAAACAGCCTCAAAAATTGCACTTCTGCCTTCCTGGGATTCAGGCTTTGTCTGAACATCCGCTGTCGCTTTTTTTACCGGGACAAGTACACGCTCCTGCCCTGCATACTTTTCAGCAAGCATGTTCATACGCTCAATATAACGGATATCACTCTCTTCTCTCGCAAGAAGCAGATCCGATGCAAATGCAGCATTCATCAACAATTCCTGCGACGGATTGGCGATTGCCATTGTAAGCCCATGTGCGATCGCCATCGTAAGGAATGCCGTATTCACATAACTCCGCTCCGGCAGACCAAAAGAAATATTGGAAAGTCCACAGGCCGTTGGAAGTTCAAGTTCATTTTTGCAATAAGAAAATGTTTCGTAGCACTCTACGGCAGCTCTTGGATTTGCTCCGATCGTTGCAACCAGTCCGTCTACAATAATATCCTCTTTGTTCATTCCAATCCCGATTGCTTTCTCCATGACAGTACGGATGATCGCGTGTTTTTCCTCTGAATCGTTCGGAAGCCCTGCATCAGACAATGGGAGCAAAATAAACATTGCACCGTATTTTTTTGCAATCGGAAGAAGTTTATCCATTTTTTCTTTTTCCATGGAAATCGAATTGATCAGGGCACGTCCCGGATAAATACGGAGTGCTGCCTCAATAATATCTACATGGCTGGAATCAATGCACAGCGGACAATCAACCGTAGAAGTCACTTCGTAAATCGTGTTGATCATCATTTCTTTCTCATCAATTCCGTTCATTCCCATATTAACATCAAGAATCGCAGCACCGTTTTCTTCCTGGTCTAACGCCATCTGACGCACCATGTTAAGGCTGCCCTCCCGCAGTTCTGCCTGAAGTTTTTTCTTACCGGTTGGATTGATGCGCTCACCGATCACCATAAAATTACCATCCAATGTAATTTCCACCAGTTTACGTTCAGAAGTCAGAATTCTTCTTTTTTGCGTCAAAGGTTTATGCACCGGCATATCCTTCACTGCTTCTTTCAATGCACGGATATGTTCTGGTGTTGTACCACAGCAGCCTCCAATAATGGATGCACCAGCTTCCACCAGTTTTTTTCCCCAGGAAGCAAACTCCTCTGGTCCCGTCTTGTAGACTGTCACACCATTCTCCAGTTCCGGCAGCCCTGCATTTGGCTTTGCAAGAATTGGAATTGTGGCATACTCCACCATTTTTTCAACCGGCTCAATCATATCCTCCGGTCCTGTCGAACAGTTGATTCCAATCACATCTGCTCCAAGGCTCTGCAGCACAATTGTCGCCGTCGCTGGGTCTGTTCCATAAAGGGTTCTTCCATCCGGGTTATATGTGAGTGATACCATAATCGGCAGATCACATACTTCCCTGATTGCAATGACTGCTGCCCTGCATTCCTGAAGGCTCATCATGGTCTCTACTACAAAGAGATCAGCACCTGCATCCGCAACCACATTTGCCTGTTCTTTGTAGACATCCACAAGATCTTCAAACATCAGTTCGCCAATCGGATATAACTGTTGTCCGGTCATCGTCATATCCGCTGCTACCAGCGCTTTTCCCTGCGCCGCTTTTTGGGATAAGGCAATCAGTTCCCGGTTCATTTCTTCTAATTTATCTGCAAGTCCATACTCTTCTAATTTAATACGGTTTGCTGTGAACGTTGGTGCATACAAAATATTGGTTCCAGCCGCCACATAATCTTCCTGTAACTTTATCATAATATCAGGATTTTCAAGAATCCACTGTTCCGGACACACCCCAACCGGCATGCCTGCTTTCTGCAAATTCGTTCCTGTCGCTCCATCCAGAATAACCGGTCCGTTTTCCACCAGTTTTTTAAATTCTGCTTTTGTCATTGTCTTTTGTCATTCCTTCCGCGGATTTATTCCTTTTGATTATGCCATTTCCATAAATGCGGCGCAAGTATTTTTAAATTCCTATTTACAGCAATTCTTTGAGGATTTTATTGACCATTCCAGGATTTGCCTTTCCTTTCATCGCCTTCATCGTCTGTCCAACCAGAAATCCGATTGCTTTTTCTTTTCCATTACGGTAATCTTCTACTGACTGTGGATTGTCTCTGATGACCTGTTCCACGACTGCTTGCAGCTCGCCGGCATCATTGACGGTCTTTAATCCTTTTTCCTCAACGTATTTGTCAGGATCAATATCATGTTTGAAAACTTCCTCAAACACTTCCTTTGCAACTGTGCTGTTGATTGCACCGGAATCTGCCAGATCAATGACTTTTGCAAGATTTACCGGAGAAAATTTAATGTCCTCCGGGTCCATCTCATTTTCTTTTAACAGACGGATGATTTCACCCATGATCCAGTTGGAAACTTTCTTTGGTTTCTTACATATCTCTGTCGTCGTCTCGAAAAGATCGGCAAATTTTTTATGTCCGGTGATAATTTCCGCATCATAATCCGGCAGACCGAATTCTTTTTTATAACGTTCTAATTTTTCCGTGCGGAGTTCCGGCTGTCTTGCTTTAATTTCTGCGATCCACTCGTCGCTTATGACAATTGGGACAAGATCCGGTTCCGGGAAGTAACGGTAATCCTGTGCATCCTCCTTAGAACGCATTGCATAGGAATACTCTTTGTTGTCATCCCATCTTCTGGTCTCCTGAATAACCTTTTTCCCTTCCTCGATCAGCTCGATCTGACGGGCACGCTCGCCCTCAATGGCTCTTGCAATTGCCTTGAAAGAGTTCAGGTTTTTCATCTCGGTACGGGTTCCAAATTCCGGTGCACCCATCTCACGGACGGAAAGGTTGACATCAGCACGCATGGAACCTTCATTTAATTTACAGTCAGATGCACCAAGATACTGAATGATCAGCCTTAATTTTTCCAGATAGGCAATGACCTCCTCTGCGGAACGCATATCCGGCTCTGACACGATCTCGATCAACGGTACACCGGAACGGTTGTAATCGACAATTGAGCAGTCCTCCCACTCGTCATGCACCAGTTTTCCGGCATCTTCCTCCATATGAATTTCATGAATACCAACGGTTTTCTTACCCGCTGCAGTTTCGATCTCCACCCCGCCGTTCCTGCAGATTGGCAGATACAACTGGGAAATCTGGTAATTCTGCGGATTATCCGGATAAAAATAGTTTTTACGGTCAAACTTGCAATACTGTGTAATGCTGCAGTTAGTGGCAAGACCAACTGCAATCGCATACTCTACCACCTGTTTATTTAAAACAGGAAGAGAACCCGGCATACCGGTACATACCGGGCAGGTATGGCTGTTTGGCGCCCCTCCGAATGCGGTGGAGCAGCCACAGAAAATTTTTGTTTTACTTGCTAATTCAACATGGACTTCCAGTCCAATCACAGTTTCATATACTTTACTCATGACGATTCCTCCAAACTTATGCTAATGGGCTGTGTTCATATTCCCTGGTCTGCTCAAATGCATACGCAGCGCGGATAATTTTTTTCTCTTTGAAACAGTCGCCGATCAGTTGTAAGCCGATTGGAAGTCCGTTGGAATCTTTTCCACAAGGAAGCGAAATTCCCGGAAGACCAGCTAGGTTTACAGAGATGGTATAAATATCTCCGAGATACATTTTAATCGGATCACTTAAGGATTCCCCTAACTTCGGAGCCGTTGTCGGGGCTGCCGGTCCTAAGATCACATCGTATTTTGCAAATGCTTCATCAAATGCTTTTTTGATCAATGCCTTTGTGCGAAGTGCTTTCAGATAATAAGCATCATAATATCCACTGCTTAATACGAAGGAACCCAGCATGATCCTTCTTTTTACTTCCGGACCAAATCCTTCCGAACGTGTCTTTTTGTACATATTATGAAGTCCTTCGTATTCCTTTGCGCGATAACCATATTTTACTCCGTCAAAACGTGCAAGGTTTGAGCTTGCCTCGGCACAGGCGATGACATAGTATGCAGGAATTGCATATTCCACAAGACTCAGATCAAATTCCTCTACGACCGCACCTTTTTCTTCTAAAATCTTTGCTGCATTTAATACGGCCTCTTTTACTTCCGGATCAAGTCCCTCTCCAAAATAATCTCTTGGGATTCCGATTTTTAATCCTTTCACATCATCTACCAGAGCATCCGTGAATTTTAAGTCATCTCTTGCAATGGATGTGGAGTCCTTCTTATCATAAGAAGCAATTGCTTCTAAGATTGTTGCACAGTCTGTCACATCTTTTGCAATCGGTCCGATCTGATCCAGTGAGGAGCCATAAGCGATCAATCCATAACGGGAAACGGTTCCATAAGTTGGTTTGATTCCGGTCACACCACAGAATGAACTTGGCTGACGGATGGAACCGCCGGTGTCAGAACCTAACGCATAGGAGCATTCTTCTGCTGCAACCGCTGCACAGGAACCACCGGAAGAGCCACCCGGGACATGAGCTTCATTCCATGGATTCTTAGTTGCCCCGTAAGCGGACGTCTCTGTGGTACTTCCCATCGCAAACTCATCCATATTTGTTTTTCCAATGATCACCGCACCTGCTTTTTCAAGATTTTCTACCGCTTCTGCAGTGTACGTTGGTTTAAAATTATATAATATCTTTGAGGAACAGGTCGTCAGCAGATCTTTCGTGCACATATTGTCCTTGATGGCGACCGGCACTCCGGCAAGCGGACCTGTAAGCGTTCCATCATCGATCATTTTCTGTACTTCCTCTGCACGTTTTAATGCACCTTCACGATCCACTGTCACAAAACTGTTCACTTTTTTCTCTTTTGCTTCAATTGCATCTAAAGCTGCTGTAACAGCCTCTGTAACCGTAACTTCTTTTGCTTTTATTTTTTTGCCTAATTCCACGGCAGTCAAACTCATTAAACTCATTTCTATCACCCTTTCTTCCTTATTCTATGCTCACATCCAACACATCTGAATTGCTAACCGATCGTCTTTGGCACCTTGAATCCACTGTCTTTCATGGAAGGCGCATTAGAAAGGGTTGCTTCGCTTCCGTCTCCATTCGTGACAACGTCTTCACGAAATACGTTTGTCACCGGGAAAACATGAGACATCGGCTCAACTCCTGTGGTATCTAACTCATTTAATTTATCAATATAGTCAAGCATGGCGCCCATATCTTTTTTTGCCTGCTCTTTTTCTTCTTCATTCAATTCCAGTTTTGCAAGAATTCCTACATATTCAATGGTTTCATCCGAAATAATATTTGCCATTTTTCTTATCCTCTCTGCTTTCTTTCCGGCTATGGCTCTAATCTGCTCATATCACGTGGGAACAATGTGGTCTCTCTGACATTATCTTCACCGATCAGTTTCATCGTCAGACGCTCCAGACCGATTCCAAGACCTCCGTGTGGCGGCATTCCGTGTTTGAATGTGTCCATGTACTGCTCCATGCCCTCGGTTGTCATGCCGCGTTTTTCGATTTTTTCCAGCAGCATGTTGTAATCGTGGATACGCTGTCCACCGGTCGTGATCTCCAGACCGTGATACAATAGATCAAAACTTAATGTAAACGTCGGATCTGCCGGATCGTCCATTGCGTAGAATGGTCTTTTCTTGGAAGGATAATGTGTGACAAACACGAAATCTGCATCACATTCCTCTTTAAAATACTGTCCGATCAAAGCCTCCTCTTCCGGTTCAAGATCATATGGGTTACGAATTTTTCTGCCATATTTTTCAGCTACTTTTCTTTTTGCCTCGTCGAATCTGACGGTCGGGATTTTATCCACATTCGGCAGTGTCACATCAAGGATTTTCAACTCTTTTTCGTAGTCCTTTTTCAAAAGGTCAACCATATACTGTAAAAATCCGGTCTCCATTGCCATGATATCTTCGAATCCATCAATGTATCCCATCTCAAAATCAAGACTGGTATACTCATTCAAATGGCGTTTTGTATTGTGTTTTTCTGCACGGAACACCGGGGCTGTCTCAAATACACGGTCAAACACGCCTACCATCATCTGTTTATAAAACTGTGGGCTCTGCGCTAAAACAGCCGGTCTGTGGAAATAGTCCATACGGAACATATTTGCACCACCCTCAGCGCCTTTTGCTCCGATCTTCGGCGTGTGGATCTCGGTAAATCCCTGCTCATAAAGAAAATCACGGAATCCTCTGACGACACCTTCCTGAATCTTAAATTTTGCACGCTCTCTTATATTTCGAAGTGCAATGGAACGGTTGTTTAAGTTTGCTTCCAGGGAAGTGTTTAATTTCCACTTGGAAATTGCTAATGGCATCGGTGCAGCCGGCTCAGATAATACCCGGATGCTGTCTAACCGGATTTCAAAACCATTCGGTGCCCTGTCCTCACTTTTCACTACACCTTCCACCTCAACGGTGGCTGCTTCTTTTAAATCTTTTAAGTCAAATTTTGTTTTTCCCTCTTCAAATACACATTGAAGAAGTCCTTCCCTTTTTCGTAAAACGACAAATGCAACCTCTCCCATATCCCTTATGGTATGAACTGCACCGTTCACTTTTACGGTCTTTCCTTCGAAATCTCCTGCTAAGATCCCACTGATTTCTACTGTGTCTTTTTTGTTTACTCCTGTCATGAATTCCATACGTCTGTACGCTCCTTTTCTTTCCTTATTTTGGGAATTACTCGGTGCGGGACGGAATAATCATTATAATAAATGAAACTAAAAAAGCCCTGAAAGAACAACTTCGTTCTTTCAGGGCGAGATATACGATTATCCCGCGGTACCACCCGCATTGGAAAATGATAACATTAAATTCATTTTCCCTCTCAATGTGCGTAACGTGCACTGACGTACTGACCTACTTACATACCGGTCATCACAATGATCCAAATAGCTTCGGCTGTAATACCCGGTTATGGTTCAACCAGTCTGCTCCAGAGTGTTCCCTGTATCTCCTCTTCCAAACAGCGCTCTCAGTCGGTGACGCTGTATTCCTGTCGACGTCTGAAGATCAGAGTCTCTATCAACGCTTTACTGTATTAATGTTGTAATATTTATATCACTTCAAAAACAGAAATGCAAGAAAAAATTTGATTTTTATTATAACAAATTTTAATAATTGTTATTCATTTTGGTTAAAAAACATCAATCCCAACGATTTATCATGCCAGAAACCCGCCGGATCACCATCACTGCAAGAAGTCCGATCACCGTTCCGGAAGCAATCCCTGTGATGGCAAGAACCGGGAGATAATAAATTAAAGTTGCCGTATCAAGTACCCACATTGCCACGAGTATTTGACCTGCATTGTGCGAAATGCCGCCGAGAACGCTCACTCCGGTGGCTGAAAAAAGCTTTGATCTCTTTGCCAGATACATCACTGCAAAACTCAAAAGTCCCCCGGCAAAACTGTAAAGCATTGCTGCCATGGAACTAAACGTAAGTCCTGTGAGCAGGATACGCACCATGGAAAGTGCAAATGCTTCCTTTGTTCCAAGTGTGTACAGTGCAACCATCACCACAAGATTTGCAAGTCCAAGCTTTGCCCCGGGAATCCCCAGATTTACCGGGATCAGCGTTTCAATATAGGAAAGCACAAATGCAAGTGCCACAAGCATTCCAAGAAGTGCTGTTTTTTTTGCCATAATTATTCCCTTCTTTTCTCTAATGCTGCAAAATGTCAATTCCGGAGTCTTCTCCGTTCTCGATCGTGATGACTACCTTATCCGGGAGACAGACGATCGTCTCTTTGTTCCTGCTGATTTTATTGTGATGCACACAGATCTGATCGGGGCATGACGCTTCCGGCATGCTCACATAGCCATCCTGAATCGCAAACCGGTTATAGGAGCCATCCTCAAAGCGGATGGTTTCTGTATGATCTTCCGAGAGTGGATATCTCCCATATTCCACACCGTCCACCGTCACAACGGCAACTGCATTTTTTGTCGATACGTTCTGGTAATACTGCATTGCAACATATGCACCGACCGCCGCCACAAGTAAAATAACGATCAAAATCCAGTCATTTTTCCGGATGTGTAACTCTTTCCCGTCCTTCACACCTGCTTCTTTTTGAGATTGTTCTTTCATCTGAAATATTTTTTTCATCTGAGACTCTCTTTCATCTTTGTTTTCTTTTTTATCAGCTGCACCTATTTGTTTATGAAATCAAAAGTACTGCATCATCACTCTGTGTATTCTTCAAATCCATCCGAATACTGAATGCTTCCGTCTTCCAGAATCCACATTGCCCCCACACCGTCAAGCTGATTTACAAATTCCATTCCTTCCGCAAGCGGCATATTAAAAATAGCAGTTGAATACGCATCTGCCATTCCAGAATCATTTGTGATAATGGTAACGGATGAAAAATTATCTGCCGGCATCAGGGTATCCTGATTGATAATGTGACAGTATCTTTTTCCATCGACTGTATAATAGCGTTGATAATTTCCACTCGTTACCACGCTTAAATCCTGAACTTCCACTTTTTTTATATATACCTGATCACTCTCCACATCAGGATTCTGAATTCCGACCGCCCAGGCGCTTCCATCCGGGTGTCCGCCAATAGCGCACACATTTCCCCCGACCGAAAAAAGCATGTACTGGATTCCCAGTTCATTTTTTGCATACTCTGCAACCTTTTGAACCGCATAACCTTTTCCAATACTTCCAACATCTAACGACATATCCGGGTCTGTCAGATAAACCGTAGACGCCTCCTCGTCAATGACAATATTATGGATATCTGTATGTTCTGCTGCTCTCTCCAATTCATCCATCGGCGGCAGCTCTGCGGAACCCGGATCTTCACTTCCTGCTTCCCTATAATCATGCCAGATAGACAGCACACTTCCCATTGCGATATTCATGTTTCCATCTGTTTTTTCATCCATCGTAATGCCGAGTTTCAACAGTTCGATGATTTCCTCATCCACCTTTACCGGCTGGATTCCCGCATTATCATTGATGGTCTTGATGTTATTCATCCCCTCATAGTCGTGATAAATATCATACAGATCATTATAGTATTGAAACTTGTCTTTGATCAAGGACATCTGTTCCGAAAATTGCTCCTTTGATGATGCGTATCCGATAATCTGCGTCTGCGTGTCAAACACATCAAAAAAAGATGCCTCATATTTTTCCAGATCTTTCCCTGTGCTATGTCTGTAGGCGATCACGCCAATCAATGCAAGCAATATCAATACTGCTGCAATCTGTCTCTTTTTTTCCATGCTCTCTTCCTCTCGTATAAAAGAAAAAGAGGGGTTATACGCCCCTCCTGCCGTCATCCTTATTTTTTCTCATAAATGCCGAATTCATTCTGGATCAAAATATCGCCAATCTCTAATTCCAATGGCAGCTTATACTTCTGAACTTCCATGGAACCATTCTGTGTGGTCAACATCACACTTGTCCCCTTAAATGATTCAACTGTATATTCTTCTACTTCTTTTTTTCTTTTAAACATGAATTAACGCCCGTTTTCCTATTCCTAAACTCTAAAAACCAAAGAAGATTATAGCAAGCCTCTGTCATTCATGCAAGATATTTTTTCGTTGTTTTTCTTCCAGATAATGGCAGCGCATTTGTAGTTTTTATTTTAATTTGCGCAATATTTTTATGATCTTCACCTCAAAAACTACCGCAACTACAAGAATCATCCCCATAACGATCAGACTATACGCTGCATCGACGCGGAATCCTAGCGCATCGCAGATGCTGGTAAAAAGAAGGGACAACACAAACACCAGTTTGATCAGTTCCACCATGCGGATCGTATATCTGCGTATCGCTCCGGTACAGACCTCGCGCGACAGTCCGTTAACGCGCTCCGGGTAAATAGCCAGCACAGTAAGCCCCATATAGACAAGAATCAGGATCAGCACATTCATGACAATACGCACTGCCCCTGCGCCGTAGACAATCCCATAATAAACCTGTAATCCCATATAAAATAATGCTGCTATCGCCGAAATAATCTCAAAAACGAGCATCTCTGCTGCCAAATGATTTTTCTTCATTCTGTATCATTTCCTTTTCTGGTATTGCAATTCAGATCATTTTCTATCTTCCCTGGATCCATAACATAGTTAGAATACAATATTTTTTTCTTTTCTAAAAGTGATTTTAGAATAATTTTAGAATTATGTATTATCTTTTCTTGAAAATCATTTTTGCTGTGCTATAATTATTTAGGTTACGATTACGAATCAACACTAAAGGAGAACTTATATATATGGAAAATTTCATTATTCCAAAAGATTATCACTCAGAATTAAACCTGCATGATACACAGATTGCGATCAAAACAGTCAAAGATTTCTTTCAGAATCTTCTTTCCCAGAGACTGAATCTCTCCCGTGTATCAGCACCTTTATTTGTCGATCCGGATTCCGGATTAAACGATAACTTAAACGGTGTGGAACGCCCTGTGACATTCGACATCAAAGAACAGAACGGAAGGGAAGCCGAAGTTGTCCAGTCCCTTGCAAAATGGAAAAGATATGCACTGAAAAAATACGGTTTTTCCTATGGCGAAGGACTTTACACGGATATGAATGCCATCCGCCGCGATGAGACCACCGACAATATCCACTCTATCTTTGTCGACCAGTGGGATTGGGAAAAAATCATCAAAAAAGATGAGCGTACCCTTGCAACTTTGATGGATACCGTAAAGATTGTATACAAATGTCTTCGTAAAACAGAAAAATATATGGCGATCCAGTATGATTATATCGAGGAAATCCTGCCTCATGACATTTTCTTTGTCACAACCCAGGAATTAGCCGACATGTTCCCGGACAACACTCCAAAGGAACGTGAGTATTACATTGCAAAAGCAAAAGGTGCTGTCTGCATTATGCAGATTGGTGATATTCTGGAAAATGGTGAGCGCCATGACGGACGTGCTCCTGACTACGATGACTGGAGTTTAAATGCTGATATCGTTGTTTACTATCCGGTTCTTGATATCGCATTAGAGTTATCTTCCATGGGTATCCGTGTTGACAAAAAAGCGCTGCTTTCCCAGTTAAAGAAGGCTGGCTGTGAAGAAAGAAAAGATCTTCCTTTCCAGAAAGCGATCATCAACGAAGAACTTCCATACACCATTGGCGGCGGCATCGGACAGTCCCGTATCTGTATGTTCTTCCTGCGCAAAGTGCACATTGGAGAAGTACAGTCCTCTCTGTGGCCGGAAAATATGATCGCACAGTGCGAGGAAAATGGAGTCCAGCTTCTGTAAATTCTATATTGATATTGATATAAAAATCAGCGCCTGATTCACATTTTTGCGAATCAGGCGCTGATTTTTCTTTCTTCTGCAAGTATTGCTGCAATCTTGTATTTTTTTAGAACTGTATATTTTCCTTCAATACTCCGTCCTTTCTGCGCTTTTTGTATCCTTTCAGTACAACAGCCTCCAGTGCCAGAAGCCCTAATGCCAGCACTGCATCGATAGCAATCGCAGCCTTCTTCCAGCCTTCCATTCCAACATCCACATTTCCATCGTCATATGCCCAGCTGCTCACAACTGTATACATGACATTTTTGCACGCATTTCTCATCTGAAGGACAGAAGTCGGATGTTCCGGATTCGCCACATTATTTTCCTCTCCGTCAAAGGTGGAAAGCATGACGTCCACGCCATTTGCCAGTGCCGCATCCGCGTTCATAAATCCATGACCGTTATTCCGGAAGAAATCTGTCAACGCCATTCCCCGAAATCCCCATTCATCGCGAAGCACCGTATTTAAAAGTCCGCTGTTTTCTCCCGTCCATTTATTTCCAAGGAAGCTCCAGGATACCATCACAGCATTAGCACCGCCCTCTTTTACAGAGATTTCAAAAGGCTTTAAATAAATTTCCCTGATTGCCTGCTCGTTTGACCATACGCTTACCATTTTTGCGTTGCCTTCATACAAAGCATAATGCTTGATATAGGAATAAACGCCGTAATCCATCGCACCTGTTACCGCGCTGGCTCCCATATGTCCAGCCAGGACGCCGTCCTCCGAAAAATATTCATAATTGCGTGCTCCAAACGGAGTTCTGTGCGTATTCATTCCCGGAGCATACCAGCCGTGAGCACCCATTTCCTGGCTCATTTTTCCCATGCTCTCGCCCCACGCTTTCGCCATTTCCTTGCTCCATGTGGACGCGATCACGACTTCAATAGGAAATCCCATTGAACCAACGCCCGTAAAGTTATTGTTGATTGCCGCCGGTCCATCAAAATCCAGCGTTCCTACCTTTCCTACGGAATCCATGGCTCCTGTCTGGTATCCCGCCATGGCGATCATTTCCTCCATTTCCTCTACGGTAAGTTGATCCAGCAAGGACTCCCAGCGCGGGTCGTCATAGTCTGCACCACGCAGGTCAGCCAGCTTCAGTCCGTTTTTCGCTCCTGTCGTCGGCATAATATCCGCATCATTCAGATACGTTGTCTTATCGAAGTTACTGTTCAGATGATACTCTGATGCATACGGCTCCCCTAATTCTGCGGATGCAGGTGCTGCCGTTGCCTCTTCCAGATTCGCAAATCTGTCTGCCCTCGACAGATAGATTACATCGCCCGCTGCATCGTCAAATACGTTGGTTGCTGCCAGATCATCCGATTCCCGCTTGTTCTCGCCGCTGTAGACCACGGTTTCAGGCACCTGATATACCTGCTGAGCCAGAATGGTATGGGAATCACGGTTAATTGAGAGAATATAATCCCCCTCTTCCAGCACATACGCCTTTTCGTCTATATAGTCATAAGAAGCCATCTCTTCCTCTTCAAAGGAAAGCGTCACTGTCTGGGACTCTCCCGGTTCCAGTAAGTTTGTTTTTTCAAAATCAAGCAGGTTTGCTGCGGACTTCTCAATTCCTCCGTTGGTATACGGTGGATTATAATAAAGCTCTATCACGTCTTTTCCGGCAGTATTTCCCGTATTCGTTACCGTCACTTCCACGGAAAGCTGACCGTCCTGCTCCTGGATGTCTCCCATTTCCTGCTCAAAGGTCGTATAGCTTAATCCATACCCAAACGGATACTGAACCGTTTTCTCATAGTCCAGAATCCCTTCCGCCGCTGCAGTCTCATAGTATTTATAGCCTACATAGATTCCTTCCACATAGTTTGTAAAAGCCGGTGCATATACCTGCGGTGCTCCGGCATTCATGCCTTCTACCGCCATGTCTGCCAGATTCGTGTAATCCGTCTTCTCGCCGTTATTCCACCATGGCGCGGCTTCCATATCGTACATGAAAGTATCCGGCGTTCTTCCGGAAGGATTTACTTCGCCCCGAAGCACCTTTCCAAGTGCATTAAAGCCCACATTTCCGGTTCCCGGACACCAGATGGCGGCTTTGATCTGCTCGTATTCCTTTACAAATCCCAATTCAAACTGATTGGCTCCATTATAAACAACCACGACATCTGAAAAATTGGAGCAGACCATTTCCACCATATCCCTCTCCGTCCGAGAAAGCTGAAGGTAATGCTCCCCTGCCGGAAAATCCTCATATTCCGAAGAATTATTATCATAAGACGCCTGACTTACATCCATCGGAATGTCGTTATGTCCTTCTCCCGCTTTTCTCGAAATCACGATCACTGCCACATCAGAAAATTTCTTCGCCTGCTCGATCAGTTCAGCACTGTATAAGGAAACCGGCGGCTCCGGCAGCGTCCAGCTCTGTTTCTGAATCGACATTTCCGGTTTATCCGCACCATAGCTGTTATAGAAATCGATCAGCTCCTGATTCAGTGCAAATCCTGCATTTTCCAACCCTTTGGTAAGGCTGACAATCTCATACAGATCGTTGATTCCGCCGGAGCCCGCCCCGCCATATGCAGGATTGACGGATTCCCATCCAAACAGGTTCAGCTTTTCCACGCCCTCAAGCGGCAACATCCCTTCATTTTCCAGAAGGACAATTCCCTCCTCCATGATCTGCTCCGCCACCTGCGCGGCTTCCTCATTTGTCTCGTCACTGATTGTACCGTTTCCCACTGCCAGCCCGATCAGAGTAGCCATCGGACCAAAGCAAATCAGATTCACTCCGGTCACAACCGCTAATACCATTGCGATCACAACCTGCCCTCTGATCAGAAACCTGTACGGTTTTTTCAGTTTGCGGCAAAAAATCATTGCCAAAATTCCTGCTGCCAGTGCGACAGCCATTCCGATGAGATATGGCCTGCACAATCCAAGGACGGCCAGAACATCTTCCATCTCAACACTAATCATCTTATTTTTCTCCTTTTCTCCCTGCAGCACCAACACTGCAAAGCAAGTTCCTCTTATGAGTTTTATATTCATTTTTCAATACATTTGTTTTTCAATTCCTGCAAAAAGATAGATAAATCGTCACAGACCGTCATACACTTTCCTTCCAGATGTTTCGGGGTACTTGTCTTCGCCAGATTTACCGTTATCAAAAAGGTATCTGGCAATTTAGAGGTCATATCCCAGAAAGGAAGTTTAATCACACTAGGCGTCATATCGCCCACTCCCAGTTCCAGCAAAAGCAGCTTTTTATCCTGATTTTTACGGACAAAATTCTCGTATCCCAGATACGCAGTTTTCCACGCTTCGCCCTGTAAAAATGTATTGTCCCGCACCCACGGAACCATTTTCCAGCTGCAGACAGGGCAGCGGGGGATTCGTTCTGACGGAACTTCCAGACCGTTCATGCAGTCTAACATATCCTCGACTAGTCCATGATTTTCATACAGTTTGTCATGGCATGGCTGGCTGCACTGAAAATATCGAAAATCTCCCTGAAACTGGCAAATTCTTTCCTCCGGAAATTTTTATTGTATCTGCCAATACTTTTGCAATATCCTCCCGGATCGCCAATCCCTTATTCTTTAATTTCTCCGGAAGAATAGCATCCTTCGGATTGATGGTGATGTAAAAGGCATCCGGATATGCGTATGTCAGATTCCAGAACGGCTCCTGGATAAACATCGGTGTCATACGGCCAACGCCAAGTTCCAAAAACAGGACTTTTTTGTGTATGTTCTTTTGCAGGAACGCATTGAATTTACTGTGTTCCTCACGATATTTTTTCCCTTCCAAAAATGTCCATGATCGTACCCAGGGTTCCATTTCTGCGCCACACTTCGGGCAACGTGGAATCATATCTGTGGGAATCCGCAAATCAGAATCGATGGCATCATTCAGCTTATGTAGTATTTCCACGGAATCGTAAAGCCCGTCATGGCACCGGCTGCTACACTGGAAATACCTCCAGTCTCCCTGAATTGCACTGATTTTTTCCTCTGGGAACAAGTGGGTAAATTGTGTGTCCTGATTGGTTGTCAAAATATAGTAGTTTTTGTCTTTCAAAATTTCAAACAGATCATAATAAGGCTGGCCGATCCTGGCGTCCAGGATCATGCACAGGTTCCTTGCAATGAACGCCCACCGTTCTTCGCTTGTGCGGTATCGGTAATAGAATCCGTCAAATGAATTGTGGTAACCATACTTTTTCTCAAAGTCGCCCAAATATTCTACAAAGTCCTTATCCCGCTCATAGTAGTGCCGGTAGCCTGCGGCAGCCGACATCCCTGAAGCTGCTCCCACAACGATAGCTTTGGTTTCTTTGATATGTTCAGCAAGCAGCTTTATCTGTTCCTCATAGCTTTTACTCTTTGTCGTTATCATCTTTGAATACATTCTTACCATTCTGCTTTCATTAAATGTTGAACTACACTGTCCTCGCAGAAAATCCCTTCTTTTTTGTGCTTTGCAATGATCTCTGCAAACTGAGGCAAATACCGTTCATGAGATACCAGGAGTTCATCCAGTACCCTTTTTGCTTCTGCACCGTCCGGTATCAGAGGATTTAATGCAAAAGCCTGCAGAAGACTTCCGTAATCCCCGGTAAAAGCTGCCTGTATCGTACACTGTTCCATTGCTTTCATCATCTGCAAAAGCCCTCTGACTGCTCCCGGCATCTCTCCATAAGCAATGGGTGATGCCCCTTTTGCAGAAATCACGCAGGAAACCTCCGTACAGCAATCTTCCGGAAGACAGTTTACTGCCCCTTTATTCTCTGTATTGACCACCATAATGCTGCCTTTATCATTATGGACCGCACTGATACATTCACATGCTGTGTCACTGTAATATGCACCGCCCCTCTTATTTAATTCCGGCGGCATCGTATGTAAGGAAGGATTTCGATAAAGCTCAAACAAGGATTCTTCTGTCTCTAAAACCTGCTCCGCCCTGGTGGCATGGAGTTTAAAATCCTTCAGGCTGTGTTCAAGCATTTCTTCAGCACTAAAATAGTATCTGTGGTATCCGCAGGGGATCATACCCATGGATTTCAAAAGTTCCATATCCATGGGCTGCTGATAAATATTTACCGGAGTGCCTCCCTCTTTATCATTGATAAACTCCAGGATCTTATCTGTAACTTCCCTGCCCTGCTTATCCCAAACCCGGTGCCAGTGGAAATGGTTCAGACCGCCGAAGCGATAGGTAAATTCTCCCTCTTTTTGTCCCAGCAGAGCCGGTTCTTTCATCATGGCAATCGTTGGAACATTACATAACCCCATGCATTTTTTCCAGCCCATTTTTTCTATAACGGCTTCTGTGATCATACCGCTTGGGTTGGTAAAATTCATCAGCCATGCATCCGGGCAAAGTTTCTCCATATCTCTGATGATTTCCTGCATCACAGGAATGGTGCGCAGCGCTTTAAAAATACCTCCCGCACCGTTGGTTTCCTGTCCCAGCATGCCATGGAGCAGCGGAATCCTTTCGTCCTTGATCCTTGCATACAATCTTCCTACCCGAAACTGGGTGATTACGAAATCTGTATCCTGAAGCGCTTCCTTCCGATCCAGTGAAGCATAGATTTTTGTTTTAAGTCCTGCAGCTTCCCACATGCGCCGGGACAGCTCCTTAATAACGGACAGATGTTCTTTGCCCTCCGGAATATCGACTAACCATATCTCATCAATGAGAAGTTCTTCACTTCTTCGTATAAATCCGTTCATAAGTTCCGGGGTATAACTGCTGCCCCCTCCTATCACTACAATCTTAAGTCCCATATCATTCACTCCTTTTTGCAGCATCTTTCAGCACTTTTGCAATATCTCCCTTAATGGTCATTCCCTTTTCCTCTATGTCTTTGGGCAGGAAATCATATTGTTCGTTTACGGCAATATAATAGGCATCCGGAAGGTTCAGCGTCAGATTCCAGAAAGGTTCCTGTATAAACATCGGCGTCATTCTCCCCACCCCCAGTTCCAGGAAGAGTATCTTTTTTTCTTTGTTGTTCATGATATACTTTGAGATTTTCTGATATTGTTCATCGTATTTTCTTCCCTGCAGGAAATTACCGTAACCGCGCACCCACGGAAACGCCTCCGCGCCGCAGACCGGACAGCGCGGGATCAGCTCTTTAGGAATACTTGTGCCATCTCCCATGGCCGCTATCATTTTTTCTACCGGCTTTACCGCATCCCATGTCCGGTCGCAGCACTGTCTGGAACACTGGAAAAAGCGATGATCCCCCTGTATCTGCGCCACCTTCTCCTCCGGATAAATCTTTACAAACTGTGTGTCCTGATTCGTAGTCAGAATAAAGAAATCTTTTCCCTGCAGAATAGCGTCCAGATCAAGATAGGGTTCCCGAATGGGTGCAGTCTGCGTCGTATGCAGGAAGGTAGCCAGATAAGCCCAGAATTCCCCACGGGTTTTATATGGATGCCCCATGCCTGCAAATGCTCCCTGAAACCCGTATTTTTGTGCAAACTTCCCGAAATAACGGCGAAAGGATGGCGTATCCTCATAGTAAAAATCCCCACCTCCTGCGGAGGAAAGTCCGGAAGCGCCTCCAACTACAATACAGTCTGCTTCTTTTATTTTTTCAATCAATTTCTCAATCTGCTTTTCGTAGGGCAGCGGCTCTCTGTCGCTTAATCTGACCGGCGTTTTTCCGGCGGCATACGTTCCGTAATATCTGGAATAATTCATCTGCGTCTGCATAACCAGATTTTCATACATACTCATTTTCATTTCCTCCATCATTGATTTCTTTCTTCCGAAGCCTCTTTCAACCGCTCCAATATCTCTGTTATGTCTCCGTCAAGGCCATAGGATTTTGCCGCAATCTCATCCTGAATATAGATTTCGCCTTTATTGATCGTAATATAAGAAGCATAAGGCTCTTTCTTCACCAGATCCATAAGCGGCGCCTTGATCAGTTGATTTCTCCAGCCGATTCCAAGTTCCAGAACAACCAGCTTCTTCCCATGATATTTCTGAACAAAATTCTGAAACCGTCTCTGTATCTCCCTGTCTGCCGCCGTCATATGCCTCTGAGGCGAATGACCGCCCATAGTCCCACCGCATTTCGGGCATCTGGGAACAAGCTCCGATGGGATTTTCATGTTCTTTTCGGACGCCGCCATTTCCGGGATCAGCGGAAATAAAGGATACAGGGTATCATGACAGCCCTGCTCGCACTGCATTTCCTTCCAGCTTCCCTCAATCTCCCAGATGCAGTCCGGGGAAAATCCGGCAAGTTCAAAATGATTTTCTCCATTGGAAGTCACAAAGAAATACGGCTTGTCTCCGATGAGCATTTTTAATGCCTCCGTATTAGGGCTGCCCGTGTACCCAATGCTATAGTGATGGATCAGCCTGCTTAAGAATGCCCATTTTACTTCTTCCGATGGCCAGTTGGCAAAAAGCCCCGAAAGAATATTCCGAATTCCATAACTCCTTTTAAAATCTCCGAAAACCTCTTCAAAAGCCTGATTGTCAGCAAAAATATGAAGCCCTTCTGAAATAGAAAATCCATTGCTTGCACCGATTAAAATTGCATCTGCCTCTTTCAGTTTCGCTGCTATTTCCTTATATTCGCCCATTAAATACTCCCCTTTCCATACGTCATTTTCTTGACACTCTGTATGGAAATGATTATAGTGTATATGGCATTCAAAGTCCTATCCAACATCCTGTGGACAGGAACAGTTCTTTACAAATGCTTGAATTTTGTATAGTACTTTTTTGGGAGGAAACCAAATTGACAGTAAGAAAAACAGATCGAAGAACCCTCATGACCAAAGGTATGATCAAGGATGCACTTCTGGAGCTGCTCCAGAATACACCCTATGAAAAGATAACCGTTACCGCTCTGTGCAAGCAATCCGAGATCACCAGAGCAACCTTTTACCTGCATTATAATAATATCGACGACGTATTAGATGAACTGCTGGACGACGCCCTCCGGCTTACAGAGCTTGACGCCATCCAGCCGCTCCCTTCTGCCATCTCCAATCGGAACATAGAAAACGAGAAAAATATCGAAGAAAGAAACCCGGATCCTGATGCCCTGCTTCCGGCCTGTCAGCGTGCCGCCAGCAATCCCAAATATCGAATCCTTTTTCTGGACGAAAGCTTATCCCATCATATGCTCAGGAAGCTGTATCAAATACAAAAACCGCTGCATATCCCGGAAATCATGAGAGATTATCATGTGACCGAATGGGAGGCAGAAAAAATCTTCCTTTATATGCTCCATGGAAATTTTGCCGTGAATAAATCTCTGGGATGGGAAAAAAATGAAGACTGGTACCATATACAGGAAGTCATAAAAAGACTCTTAAAACCCTAACATGTTTCAGCTGGCATACACCTACTGTTTTTAGAGGATATGACCGGGCACTATTGCTGAATTATCATGCAACCAGGGCAGTTTTCTGATCCACTGCTGTAAGTTCAGAAATCGAAGCAGCACCTGTGCTTCGTTCTTATGATATTTTTCTGCAAGAGCTGTCACCGCAGGCTCGCTGAACATCTCTTTTCTGTTCCCTTGTCCAAGAGGATTGTAGGGAACCTTTTTTCCATCCGGGAATTTTACCATAAGTATCGGAAGCCCCGGTTTTCGAAAGAACATCTTCTCAAGATACTCCGGTTCCGGCTGGATATAGCCATCATCTGCCATAGAGCCATACCCCTGCCAAAAATCATTCCACTCTTAAAGCGAATCCTGCTATTTAATCCAACTGCCATAATCAAGCTGAGCACATTGACCAGAATGTCTTATCTATTAATAAAAGCGGACAGGGTTTTTTAATCTTTCCAGGACAGATTACTACTTATTATGCCGATGCAAATCTACCATGGGAATATGTATGGATTGAATTCGACGGATTGCGCGTGAAGGAGGCACTTGACTTGACAGAGCTTTCTGTCAACACGCCTGTGTATCACCCACACTCCAAAGATTTACGTGAACAGTTGATGAATGAAATGCTGTATATTGTCCATCATGCTAAGGAATCTCCTTTTCATCTCATCGGACATCTTTATCTCTTTTTGGATTACCTTACCCAGTCTGCGAAATCAACCAAACTGGTACAAAGCAGCAAAATGAGCGATTATTATATCAAAGAAGCCATTAACTACATTGAACAGAATTTTCAGAACAATATTACCATCGAAGATATTGCTGCTGTCTGCGGAATCAACCGCAGTTATTTCGGAAAGATTTTCCGTAATTCCATCGGACGATCCCCACAGGAATTTCTAATGAACTATCGTATGGTCAAAGCGACAGAATTATTAAAGCTGACCTCCCTATCCATTGCAGAAATCGGTTCTGCTGTTGGATATGAAAATCAGCTTCATTTTTCGCGTGCATTTAAGACGATTTATGGGATATCCCCAAGAGAGTGGCGAAATCAGCATAAATAATTATCATTTGCCCAGTTTTTATCCTGAATTATTCACAGAACAATAGCATCGGCTGCTGATATACGCATAGTTACTGTATTTCAATTGTTTCTTATTTACTCTCCGTGAGCTCATCGATCAGTTCGATGACTTCCTGGATCATATTATCACAATGTGATTTCTTATCGCCGCCCTTTGCAGCATTTGCGCGTAAAAGATCGGCGCAGTCTGTAAATCCATCATGCTTTTTTGCAATACGTTTACGGAAATCGTTTAAAACTGCCGGCGACTCAATGCCTTTTGCGCCAAGCACCATATATCCTGCTGCAATCGCTCCACATGTGCTTCCGCATCGCATTCCGCCACCAAAGTTACTGCCAATTGCTGCTGCTAACTCTTCATCAAGCCCCATCTCCTTTGCGTACACACGCATCACTGTCTGGGCGCAGTTACTTGTTACCGGCACTGCATTTCTTAATTCTTCTGCTCTTGCATTATGTTCTTTCATTTTCTAAATCCTCTTTCGTTTGTTCTGTTTTTCATATCAATTTTTATTATATACCTTTTTACAGTATTTTTCTTCTTTATTTTAAAATGGTAAAAACCAACTGCTAACCGCTTCTGTAGCAGAATCTGTCACCTCTTTTACGGCATTATCGACCGAGTCTACAGCAAATGCAAGATGCCGAAGACCGTATGCCTCTGGATAACTTGGACGCTTCGGACAATTTTTAATGATATCTCCTACTTTGTTTGAATCCATGGAATATAATATCATATTTTTTCTTCAATTACATCCACCATTCTTTGCACCAAAGTTTTTCCGTCATTATGTAAAGACTTTTCAACATCTTCTCTTGATATATTATTCAATAAGCTTGCCGAAAACGGCTTTCCTAATTCCGGCACGTTGAATTGCTTTCTCTGCTCACGAATTTTTCTGTTACCTGTTCTGTCCTTTTTCGCCATCCTAAAAGTATAATTTCTACCGAGGTTTACCCAATTGCTCCAATTTATCAAATTTTAGCCACAAACTCCAAACTGACAGATACCATATGTACTCATATTATTAAATTGTTTTTTACAAATTAACCGTTTCCAAAAAATCTTGAATCATCTTAAATGCAACACCCACATCTATTTGGAGCCAGTTTCTGTCTCCGGAATGTTCTACATTTCTTCTAAACTGACGATTTGAAAATGTAAGTCCTACTCTCTTACGTACACCATTCATATCCTTTTCTCGCATTGATGGTTCGTCAATGATATATGCCCTTATGCAATGTGCAAGTCGTGACATATCCACATGATCTTTCAAATAACAGAAATCAAAGATATCTTTGTATCTTGTAGAAAGAGGACCAAAACGTAACAATGACCTTAATTTCTCTGCAAAAATCTGTTCACAGGAATTAATCAACAGGCTTGCTCCCTCATCATCCATGCAAACATCAAAGCAATATGTATCTTGCTCTATATTCATATTTGCATGTACACCCAAGTCTATTTTGCTCTCAATAACATTACCTTCATCATCTTTGATGATAATATATACACGTTTTCCGCTATACTCCTGTTGAGAAAGCTGCTCAATTTTGTTGCCTTTAATCTCAATTCTAATTCCTTCAAGGCAATTCAATTTTGAAATAAAATATCGGATGGATTCATCTTCCAATGAATACCTGATAAAATCCAAATCCAGGTCTTCCGTGGCACGTCTCACATTCCCGGTAATGCTACGCATCACGACGCCACCTTTTATAGTTACATTTCTTCCAAGATTACTTCGTGCAATTGCCTTAAGCACAATGTCCTGACACACACGTGCATCCGCATTTCGTTCTGAATAACCAGCATCCCTATATTTCTCTGCCATCTTCTCCAGGTTCATCTTTAGAGTACCTCCATCTGTAAAATTTCGAACACTTTATTACTCTTTGGTGCCATCAACGCATAATCCTGAATTTTCTGTATATCCAATCTTGGAAGTAATTTACGGTAATTTAGGATAATTTCCTTATAATAATCAAAAGGCAATTTACTTTTATATCGCACAAGTTCAATCAGCATACGTTCCTTATTGTAAATCCGTATATCATATCCTTTATAATCAGCAGTCTCTATTCCTTCCTCGAAAAAGTCATCCGGAATAAAATACTGCTTCACTCTCTCATCTTTGATTTTCGTAGCATCACGGGTTGTTGCCAAATCACATTCATCCGGTATCACGTCCGTTAATCCGTGAAAGTAAAAAGCACTTTTCATCGTTACTACCGCATTCGGATATTTGTATACGAACATTGCAATTTCCGGAACATATTTCTTCTCTGAATATATTCCTTTTCCAACTTTGAACAGCTTGCCTTCTTCTATTTTTTTCTCAATAAAATAATCTGACCCATATTTTTCAAGACATTCCGCACGTGTTTTCATCGCTTCTGCCTCCTTATTTAGAAATCCATCCACATTTTTTATTGTTTTGCGGAGTTTTTTCTAAATTTTACTATGTTCAGAAAAAATCGTCAACATTTTAATTTTGAAATTCATCCGCATTTTTTATTATTTTGCGGATGTTTTCCAAAATTAAAATCTGTCAAAATCTTCCTGTGTCGCAATCTGTGCATACTTACAATGATCATTTCTGCTCTCCACATACATATCATTTATAAGGTCTATCGACAGCAGCTCCAAATCTGCCATCGACAAGCCCAACTGCACACATCTTAACAGGAACAACGGTGTTGTCATTTCACGGTCTGCCGGACGAAGTTTTTTTAGCTTCCACATCGGTCTGCACATTCAATCCCCAGAGTTCAATGAGCTGTGGAAGCACCTGATAAATGGAAAAAGCATTGAACCCATCCAGCCACTCTTCCGGTGTGTTCGGAATGCTTGCATCTGCATGTTTTGCCATGACAAATGCGATATTCTCAAACATCTCCAAAGAAAACATGTCCAGATTGGAGCTTTCCTCGCTGTTATCTCCAATAGATTTTTCCAATGCTTTCAGGTCCTTATAAATATCCCTCTGGAACTTCATGCGGTAAATTCTCGGAATGGCAGCAGATGCCTTAAAGGACACCTATTCCACCTGTGCATTCTACTGTACTCACATAGTATCCTTCTGCCCAGAAATGTCTATTTCCATATTTATACTTTTAGTTTGCGTGCTTGTCATATATCATTAGTGCACTTTTTCCTTTTAAATATCCCATAAACTGTGATATACTATATTTTGGTGGGATACTTACCAACATATGGATATGATCTGGCATTAAGTGTCCTTCTATTATTTCCACACCTTTGTATTTACACAATGTTTTGATGATATCTCTGATATCTTCTTTGTACTGATTGTATATTACTTTTCTTCTGTATTTTGGTGTGAATACAATGAAATAGGCAGCTAATCTTCTTAGCTGCCTACCCGCCAATGGAATATTTGGATTCGGGCATTACCCTTGCCTTCCTACGGTCTACAGTAATGCTATCATTACTACCATACTGATTGCTGCATAGATAGTGATTTTTCCCTTTATTGTGCTTCCAAAATGCTGCTTTCTGACCTTTTTCATACAGTCTGCTCCTGTAATCTTAATTCACCTTTTTGTTTTTTTGCCTGATATAATGCTTTATCTGCTCTGTCATACAGAGTTTTTGTATCCT
>ERZ1034946.164-NODE-164-length-50902-cov-6.287490_pt1 | contig 50902 bp, 41 predicted proteins | sample MGYA00520591_ERZ1034946 | MGnify/ENA primary metagenome ERZ1034946 (study PRJEB33766, sample SAMN09781753) | gut metagenome | biome: gut microbiome | host: Homo sapiens | place: Madagascar | study: EMG produced TPA metagenomics assembly of the PRJNA485056 data set...
CCCGTCACAAACTCCTGCCTATCCCAGCCTGACATCCGAGCCACAACTTTTAAAGGAGACCCCATTATGAGAAAACTTAAAGTATACAAAAAAACAGTCAGCATAGTAAATGAAACCGCCACAGCCATGTACGAAAATGTGGTCGGAAATCAAAAAGGCTTCCTCCTCGAAAGCTACGACAAAAACTACGACCGCTACACCTTATTCGGTGCCAACCCGGAAGAGATTATATCCTCAAAAGGCAAGGCACTTGTAATCACCAGAAACGATGGAAGTCAGGAAATCCGTGAGGGCAATCCCTTAGAGCTGTTGAAAAAATATTACAGTGACTTTGAGATAATAAAAGACAATGAGGAGCTTAATTTCTCAGGCGGACTGGTGGGGAATCTGGGCTATGACTTCATCAGATATACAGAGGTGCTTCCTGATAATAACCTGGATGAAATCGGCGTGGAGACCATTCAGATGATGCTCATGACAAAATTCATAGTTGTGGATCATGTGGCAGAAACCCTTACAGCAGTTGTGCTTGACGAGGACAGCAATGAGGGAAAAGAAAAAGCACTGCATGATGCCGCTGAGCTTATACAAAAGGCGAGAGCCTCAACTCAGGCAAAAGGCACAGAAGCAGAAAAAGGGACATTTACCCATGATGGAGTAATAGTAAAGCAGTCAGATACACTTGACCAGTACACCGCCAAGGTAAATAAAATCAAGGAATACATAAGAGAGGGACACATATTCCAGACAGTTTTATCCCAGAGATGGACGATAGAGACAAAGCAGACAGGCTTTGAACTCTACAAGGAGTTGAGAGAGCTTAACCCATCCCCATATCTATACTACTTTAATTTTGGGGATTTTGAAGTGATTGGAAGCTCACCTGAAATGCTCGTAAAACAGCAGGGACCAAAAGTCTACACCTGTCCGATTGCAGGAACCAGACCAAGAGGAGCTGATGCAGAGGAGGACGCACTTTTAAGGGATGAGCTCTTGCAGGATGAAAAGGAGAGAGCCGAGCATGTAATGCTTGTGGACTTAGCCAGAAATGACATGGGCAGGATATCAGAGTTTGGCACCGTAAAGGTCACACAGTTTATGGAGGTACAGAATTATTCACATGTAATGCATATCGTATCCATGGTAGAGGGCAGGAAAAAAGGAGAGTTTCATCCGCTGGATTTAGTCGCTTCCTTCCTCCCGGCAGGAACTTTATCGGGGGCACCTAAAATCAGGGCGATGGAAATAATAGATGAGCTTGAGACAGTGAGAAGAGGACTTTATGGAGGAGCCACAGGGTATGTGGATTTCTCAGGCGATATGGATTTTTGCATAACAATACGAACCATGATAAAGAAAGCTAATAAGGTATATCTTCAGGCTGGAGCTGGTATTGTGGCAGACTCAGTACCGGAGAGCGAATACAAGGAGTGCTGCAACAAGGTAATGGCACTGGCAAAGACACTTGTAGAGGAGGAAAACTTATGATTTTACTAATAGACAATTATGACTCATTTACATATAACCTCTATCAGTATATTGGCATTTTCAATCCGGATATAAAGGTTGTGAGAAATGACCAGATTACACTTGAAGAGATAGAGAAAATGAATCCGGAGCGGATTATTTTATCCCCGGGACCAAAGAATCCAAAGGAAGCTGGAATATGCATGGACGTTGTTAAAAAATTCACAGGTGTAAAGCCAATTCTTGGCATCTGCCTGGGACATCAGTGCATAGGCGAAGCACTTGGAGGTACAGTATCTTATGCCAAAAAGTTATTCCATGGCAAGCAGTCCTCCATAAATCACACAGGTACCAGTATCTTTTCTGGGATAAATACTCCTATAAAGGTTGCAAGGTATCACTCTCTGGCGGTTTTGGAGAGTGACTTGCCTGAGACCTTGGAAGTCCTGGCCAGAACAGAAGATGATGAGATAATGGCGATAAAGCATAAGGATTACCCGGTGGTCGGGCTTCAGTTCCACCCGGAGTCAATCTATACCGAGCATGGCAAGCGGATGATTGAAAACTTTGTAAATGATGTGATTTAGTTGAAATCAGCAGATATACGAAATTTTAACGAGTTTAGGAGCCAACATGATATTAGACAAAATAGTAGAGGATAAAAAAATAAGGCTTGTGGAGCATAAAAAGGCAGTGTCCTTTCAGGATATAAGGAATCAGGCAGAAAAGACACTGACCCGGAAAAAAGATTGCTTTTACAACAACCTGAAAAAGAATGGCATCTCCATTATAGGTGAGTTTAAGAAAGCTTCACCAAGCCTGGGCAGAATCGAGAGCAAGATTGATCTGATGGAGCGCATAAGTGAGTATAACGAGTCAGTTGACGCCATAAGCTGCCTCACAGAGGAAGACCATTTTAATGGAAACATAGATTATCTGAAGGAGATAAGAAGTAAATCAGAGCTTCCGATTCTGAGAAAAGACTTCATGATAGATGAGTACCAGTTTTATGAGGCAAAAGTAATCGGAGCGGATGCGGTTTTGCTGATAACAGCTATCTTAGACGATGGACAGATGAAAGCATTTTATGAGCTTGCCAGGGAGCTTGAGCTGGATGTTCTGGTGGAAACCCATGATGAGGCTGAGATAGAGAGGGCATTAAAGATTAATCCGAGAATCCTTGGTGTAAACAACAGGAATCTCAATGATTTTTCCATAAGCTTAGAGACTACCAGACAGCTTAGAAAATACATACCGGAGGATAAGGTTTTCGTCTCAGAAAGCGGAATCATGGATGATAAGGACGTGAAATTCCTAAAGGATGTGGGAGTTGATGCTTTCCTAATCGGCAGGGCATTTATGGAGGCTGCGAATCCACGGGAGCTTGCGAAGCGATGGAAGCAGCCGGTGGCAGGTTCGGTTGGTTGAAAATATAGACTTGCCAGTACATGACGACAAAATGAGATGCTGGAAACTAAATATAGAATATAGATTTAAACAATAAATTAGATTACATATAGTTGTTCTAAAAATTGAATTAGCTATGGAATCAAGCAAAAGTAGAAAGGCAGGATAAGACATGAATAAAAAAGCATATTACGGAAATTTCGGTGGTCAGTATGTATCTGAATCACTTATGAATACATTGGCAGAGGTTGACAAGGCATTTGAGGAAGCCATCCACGACCCTGAATTTTTGAAGCAGTACTATTATTACCTGAAGCAGTATGTAGGACGAGAGACTCCTCTTTATTTTGCAGAGAGATTAAGTGAAAAGTATGGCACCAGGATTTACTTAAAGAGAGAGGATTTAAACCATACAGGTGCCCACAAAATAAACAACGTAATAGGTCAGATATTACTGGCAAAGCGCATGGGAAAGACCAAGGTCATAGCAGAGACAGGAGCCGGACAGCACGGAGTTGCCACAGCCACAGGAGCAGCACTTTTTGATATGGAGTGTACAGTCTACATGGGCAAGGAGGATATAGAGAGACAGGCACTTAACGTGATGAGAATGGAGATGCTTGGAGCCAAAGTTGTATCGGTTGAGTCAGGAAGCAACACCTTAAAGGATGCCACAAATGAGGCAATCAGAACCTGGGCAAAGACAGCAGAGGACACCTTCTATGTGATTGGTTCTGCGGTGGGACCATATCCATATCCTAAGATGGTAAAGGAGTTCCAGTCCTGTATCAGCCGTGAGGCAAAGAGACAGCACATGGAGGCCGAGGGCAGAAATCCGGATGCAGTTGTAGCCTGTGTAGGTGGCGGCTCAAACTCAATTGGAATGTTTGCGGACTTTATAGAAGAGAAGGATGTGAGACTTATCGGAGTTGAAGCGGCAGGAAAAGGCGTAGAGACAGGAGAACATGCATCAGCAATGGCTCTTGGCAATCCGGGAGTGCTTCATGGTATGCGCTCATATCTCTTGCAGGATGAAAATGGCAATGTCCAGCTTGCTCATTCTATTTCTGCAGGACTTGACTATCCGGGTGTAGGACCTGAGCACGCATATCTCAGAGATTCAGGAAGGGCTGAATATGTGTCAATAACAGATACAGAGGCTATGGATGCACTTATGGAGCTGACCCAGATGGAGGGCATTATTCCGGCTATAGAGAGTGCTCATGCTATGGCATATGTATTTAAGCTGGCAAAGGAAATGACTCCCGACCAGTCCATAGTGATGTGTTTGTCAGGCCGGGGTGACAAGGATGTTAATACTATTTCAAACTATCTTGCAGGCAAAGGATATCTTAATTAGGAGGTTATTATGAATCGTATAGAAAATAGATTTGCAGAATTAAAAGAGAAAAACGAAAAGGCTTTTATTACATATATTACAGCGGGACTTCCAGATCTGGAGCACACAAAGGCAATTGTCAAGGCACAGGAGAAGGCAGGAACGGACGTCATAGAGCTTGGAATCCCATTCTCAGACCCTATTGCAGACGGACCGGTTATCCAGCAGGCATCCTATGAGGCTATTTTAAATGGAGCCACACTTAAGAAAATATTTGTTATGTTAGAGGAGCTTAGAAATGACGGCTGCCAGATACCTATTATTTTTATGATGTATTACAACACGGTGCTTCATTATGGCATAGATGAATTCGCAAAGAAATGTCAGGAGACAGGAGTTGACGGACTTATAATTCCAGACCTGCCATTTGAGGAGCAGGACGAGCTGAGGAAAGCCCTGGGAGAGGATGACAGAACCATAATGATACAGCTTGTGTCTCCTGTTTCAAAGGACAGAATCCCAATGATACTGGAAAATGCAAGGGGCTTTGTATACTGTGTATCATCAATGGGGGTTACAGGACAGGGTGGAAGCTTCCACAAGGAGATTATGGACTACCTCAGCTATGTTAAAGCTGTGTCAGAGATTCCTGTTATGATGGGCTTTGGAATCAGGACAGCAGAGGATATCAGACCTATGAAGGATGTAATTGACGGAGCGATTGTTGGCTCGCATTTCATTAATTTGATGAGAGAGCATGGATTTGAAGCTGAGGAGGCTGCGGAGTATTGCAGGACCTTCAAAACTGAGCTTAATGCACTATAGGTGTTGTAAGTGACAAAGCACATATAGATTTTTGGGAGGATGGATAAGAGACCGCCAGGAAGATGATTTGTGACAGCTTAGGTTAACATGTAATAGAAAGAGAGGACACAATAATGAGTGACTTAAAAGGAATATTAGCAAAACTATCAGAGGGTAAGGACCTGACAAAAGAAGAAGCAATGTATACACAGAACATGATTTTAACCGGTCAGGCTACCGAGGCACAGATTGCCTGCATCCTGACTGCACTTAAGATGAAGGGAGAAACTCTGGATGAGATTACAGGCTTTGCGGCTGTATTAAGGGACAAGGCTAATACCATTTCTCCTGATGTAGACAATTATGTTGATTTGGTGGGTACCGGCGGTGACTGTACATATTCTTTCAATATTTCTACTACTTCTGCCTTTGTGGTTGCCGCGTCAGGACTTCCGGTTGCAAAACATGGCAACAGATCCATTTCTTCAAAGAGTGGTGCAGGGGATGTGCTTGAGGCACTGGGAGTAAATATTGCAGCAGACCCTGATGTGGTAAAGAAGTGTGTTGAGGAGGTCGGAATTGGTTTTATGTTTGCTCCGCACTTTAATCCTGCCATGAAATATGTTGGAAAAGTAAGAAAAGATTTAGGCTTTAGAACAATTTTTAATATCCTCGGACCACTGTCTAATCCATCAAGAGCCAAGGCAATGGTCGTGGGAGTTTATACTTCTAAGTTGACGGATGTTATCGCAAAGGCTATGATGAATATTGGCGTTGAGCGTGCCTTTGTTGTAAGTGGCTGTGACAACATGGATGAGATTACACTTACAGGCAGTACTACTATTTCTGAAATCAAGGATGGCAGGGTAAATACATTTACAGTTACACCTGAGCAGTTTGGATTTAAGAGATGCGGGCTTGATGAGCTTCAGGGAGGCGATGGCACTGTCAATGCAGGAATTACAAAGGATATTTTAAGTGGAAAAGAAAAGGGAGCAAAGAGAGATATTGTCCTTTTAAATGCCGGTGCTACACTCTATGTAGGAGGCATGGCTGACTCTATCCAGGCTGGAATCAGGCTGGCTCAGGAGACAATAGACTCAGGAAAGGCTCTCAAGACATTGGAGGCTCTTGTTAATGCATCAAACTAAAAAAGTATTGCTGGTGGCTACTGGTGGTACGATTGCTTCGAAAAAGACAGAAAATGGACTGACACCAGGCATAACCCCGGAGGAACTGCTGGGATATGTGCCTGACGCAGGGGAATACTGCCAGATTGACACAATACAGCTATTCAATCTGGACAGTACAAATATATCACCAGAGCACTGGAAACTTATAGTTGGGTGCATTAGGGAAAATTATGACAGCTATGATGGTTTTGTCATCGCTCATGGCACAGACACCATGGCATACACGGCGGCAGCACTGTCCTATATGATACAGGATTCTGCAAAACCGATTGTGCTTACAGGCGCACAAAAACCTATTAACCTTGACATAACAGATGCAAAGACCAATCTGCTGGACAGCATAATGTATGCAGCAGATGATGCTTCTGAGGGAGTGTCAATTGTATTTGGAGGCAAGGTAATTGCTGGCACACGTGCTAAAAAGGTCAGGTCGAAAAGCTATAATGCTTTTTCAAGTATTGATTTCCCGGAGCTTGCAGTCATACAGGATAAAAGGCTTATCAGGTATATACCGGGAGCCAAGGGCAGCAGGCAGGTAAAATTTTATGATAATCTGAATGACAATATTTTTCTTCTGAAGCTCATACCGGGCATTAAGGCAGACATTTTAGAATATGTTTTCGAAAAATATGATGCCATAATAGTGGAAAGCTTTGGAGTAGGCGGGATTCCAATTACAATCAGAGAGAAGTTTTTCGCTCTCTGCCAGAAATATCAGGGGAAAATGATAATCATGGCTACCCAGGTTGCCCATGAGGGCAGTGATATGACCGTCTATGAAGTGGGGCATGACATGAAGGCAAGCTGCAACTTTCTGGAATCCTATGATATGACCCTTGAGTCTGTTATCGCAAAGACTATGTGGCTGTTAGCCAACTGTTCAGATGATGGAGCAAGCAGGGAGAAGCTGTTTTACACCTGCATAAACCATGATATTTTGTTTACCGGTGCTAATTAGGGATAGGGCATAATGCGGCTGTAAGGAATGTTGGAGATATAGAATGTTAACCTGACATAAAATAATGGTTGACAATAAGCACGGACTGATATATTATAATCCCCGAAAGGAGATTGAGTTATGAATAAAATATCAGTTCGTGCTATATGTTTTATAGGCATGTTTACAGCAATTACAGCAATTTTATCAATTGCTACAATTCCAACACCATGGGGAGTTCCATTCACTTTACAGACATTTGCGATGGCACTTAGTGGGTTGGTACTTGGAAAGAAGTATGGTACAATATCTACAGTATTATATGTATTGCTTGGTCTTATCGGAGTTCCAGTATACGCAGGCATGAGTGCAGGACCTGGAGTATTATTTGGTGTGACTGGCGGATATATATTTGGTTTTGTACTTATGACATTTTTCTGTGGACTCGGAATTGAGTTTGAAGGAAAGAAAAATGGTGTATTCTTCACTGTGCTTTTCAGCATTATCGGACTTGCATGCTGCCATATTCTTGGAATCATCCAGCTTAAGGTAGTTGCACAGATGGGATGGGGAGCAGCAGCAATGGCTGGTTCAGTTCCGTATCTTGTAAAGGATATACTTTCAGTAGTTGCAGCATATCTGGTTGCAATAGCAGTTCGTAAGGCGCTTAAGTCTGCGAACCTTTTAGGAGCAAATAGCGTTTCGCTCGAAAAATAACATATGGCCATGACAGGCAATTAACTTTTTTGAAGGCTTTAGCGGTAGGCTAAAGTCTTCTTTTATGTTGTTTTTACTAAAAAAATAGATAAAATTAGGTAAAAATAACAGTTTACATATCTTTTTGTATAAAATATAATAAAGTACGAAAATAAACGAAAATTATCTCGAGGAGATAAAGTGGGAAATGCATATGAGTAGTAAAGAATATTTATTTGATGATTTGGGCGCGGTTTATTCGAGCAATGAGACCGGATTTCGTCTGTGGGCACCAGTGGCAGATGAGGTTTTTTTGTGCTTGTATAAGACCGGCGATGGAGATGATCTTATAAAAAGAGTCAGAATGGAAAAGAGCGAGGGCGGCACATGGTTCAGCCTGCAGACTGGTGATTTGGATAAGACCTACTATACTTATGAATTAAAATATGGTGACAGGCTTATAGAAAGCTATGATCCTTATGCAAGAGCCTGTGGTGTAAATGGTCTGCGTTCCATGGTAATAGACCTTGCAAAGACCAATCCGGAGGGCTTTTGTCAGGATAAGGGGCCGGATTGCGCTGAGGTGACTGATGCCATAATCACAGAAATATCGGTAGTAGACACAACCGCAGATAAGAGCTCAGGTGTGAAAAATGCAGGAAAGTTTCTGGGACTTACAGAAGAAGGCACAGTATCGGCGGAGGGCATGGCAACAGGTCTTGACCATATAAAGGAGCTTGGCGTGACACATGTGCAGATTCTGCCATCCTTTGATTTTGCCAGCATTGATGAGTCATCTGACAAGGAGCAGTACAACTGGGGCTATGACCCATTAAACTACAATATTCCAGAAGGCTCCATGTCCAGTGACCCATTTCATGGTGAGGTGAGAATCAGGGAATACAAGCAGATGGTTAAAGCCTTTCATGATAATGGCATAGGTGTCATCATGGATGTGGTATATAATCACACCTTTAATATAGAGGGCAACAGCTTTCAGAAGACTGCACCGGATTATTTTTACAGAAAAGATGGTGACAGATATTCTGATGCCTCAGCCTGTGGCAATGAGGTGGCTTCAGAGAGACCAATGGTCAGGAAATATATTATAGATTCACTGTGCTACTGGGTTAGCGAGTACCATATAGATGGTTTCAGATTTGATCTGATGGGTGTACTTGATATAGAGACCATGAATCAGGCGAGAGCGGCTTTGGTAAAGCTTAAGCCGGATATTATCCTCTATGGTGAGGGCTGGACAGGAGAAGACTCCGTGATGCCGGCAGACCAGAGAGGTCTCAAGGTAAATGTGTCAAAGATGCCTGGATATGGTATGTTTTCTGATGATATCAGGGACAGCGTAAAGGGACACGTATTCTATTATGACCAGCTTGGCTTTGCAGATGGCGGCACTGGCAAGGAGAATGACATCCGTTATGCAGTGACAGGAGCAGTAAAGCATCCCCAGGTTGATTATGACAGGTATACATACACAGCAGAGGGAGCCTGGGCTGTAAGACCGGGAAACAGCATCAATTATGTGTCCTGCCACGACAATTACACACTCTGGGATAGATATGAGATATCATCACCAGGGGACAGTGTTGATATTCTTAAAAGAAAAAACATGCTCAGTGCAGCAATTATTTTTACCTCTCAGGGAGTACCATTCTTCCTGCAGGGAGAGGAATTCGGACGCACAAAGCCTATTGAGGGCTCAGATGACAGGGCAGAAAACAGCTACAATATGCCATTGTATACAAACAGTGTCAAGTATGATAGATTAGCTGAATTTAAGGATATGAATGAGTACTATAAAGGACTTATCCGGATTAGAAAAAATCATAGTCTGTTCAGGCTCAGTACGGCAGAGCAGGTGGCTCAAAAGCTTCGATTTACAGACTGCAATGAGCCGAATGTTGTAGCCTACAGGCTCATGGATGAAAATGAGCAGATATTTGTGGCTTATAATGCTAACAGGGAGGCTGTGACACTGGAGCTGCCAGAAGAAGGCGGGTGGACAGTGATAGCACAGGATACATTTGCTGATGACAGAGGAATTGCGCAAATAAAAAATCAGGCAGTGATTCCTCAAATCTCATGCCTGATTGCAATTAAAAATAAGTAGTATTAATGAGTACTCTTATTTATATACTGGTTTTTATATTTTGAATATACAATACGCTGGCTTCTGTATAGTCCGAAGTATCCTGAAAGCATATAGCTGAAGGATATGGCAAGCAGGAAATATGGCATGCCATCATAGCCGAACAATTCAAAGCTTATAAGCAGCGATGAGATAGGGCAGTTGGTAACACCACAAAATACAGAGGTCATGCCCACCGCGGTACAAAGCATAGGTGAGAAGCCAAAGAGATTTCCAAAGAGACATCCAAAGGCTGCACCTGTACAAAAGGATGGAACAATTTCACCACCTTTGTAGCCAGCTGACAGTGTGAGAGCGGTAAAGATTATTTTAAGTAAAAAGGTTTCAGGCTTTACTGTTCCATTAATACACTGCTCAATTATATTCATACCTGTTCCGCTGTAGGTCTGACTGCCTGCCAGGAGGGTGGCAATTATGACAAACACACCGCCCATAAAGGCACGAAGGTAAGGGTTTTTAAAAAACTTCTTATATAATTTTTCAGCACCATGCATGGCAATGCAGAACAGGATGCTGACCAGTGCGCACAGAACTGCGAGAATAGAAATCTCTATAGCAGTTTTGAGCTCAAAGGCAGGTATGGACTCTATTAGGAAAAACTCGTTTGTAACGCCAAAGTGATTTGCAACTCCGTGGGCAACCAGAGAGCTGATTACGCAAGGAACAAGGGCGTTGTAATACATGACACCAACGGAAATCATTTCCATGGAAAATATGGCGGCTGCCATAGGTGTACCAAAGAGTGCTGAAAAGGCAGCGCTCATGCCGCACATAATCATAACGTTTCTGTCTTTATCGTCAAAGCGTAAAAGCCTTCCGATAGAATTGCCGAGACTGCCGCCCATCTGAAGGGCTGCACCTTCTCGACCGGCAGAACCACCCAGCAGATGAGTGATTATTGTGGAAACAAATATAAGCGGAGCCATTCTGAAAGGAAGTCTGTCTCCGGAATGGATTGCAGAGATTACAAGGTTTGTACCTGTATCTTTTTCATCATGAAGCAGCTGGTATAAGCCTACAATTGTAAGACCACCAAAGGGCAGGAGAAAAATAAGCCATGGATGGGTGAGCCTGATATTTGTGGCTTCTATAAGTCCGTAGCAGAAAGCGGTTCCGCACAGACCGACTATAAGACCTACTAAAATTGAAAAAATCACCCACTTACAGGAAACTGCAAATCGGTGAGCATTGTGTTTTATCTTGTGTACGATAATATCATTCATAAATTAAGCACCTCAACATTTTCTTTGTTTATAGTAGCATTACATAATTACTTTTACAATATTGTTGAGTAAATAAAAAAATGATATAATAAATATTATTACATAATCAGGAGGAATGAAAATGAGAACAAGTGGCGTACTCATGCCAATATCATCACTTCCATCACCATATGGAATAGGAACGATGGGAAAGGCGGCAAAGAAGTTTGTAGATTTTCTGGAGAAGGGAGGTCAGACCTATTGGCAGATTCTCCCAATTTGTCCTACAAGCTATGGTGATTCACCATATCAGTCATTTTCCAGCTTTGCAGGAAATCCATATTTTATAGATTTGGAATATCTTTGCAAGGATAAGCTTCTCACTAAAACGGAATGTGAGTCATTCCCATGGGGAGGCAGCAAAAAATATGTAGATTACGGAACCATGTATGAGTCAAGATATGCGCTTCTCAAAAAGGCGTATGCTCGTTTTATGAAGAAAGTTCCTTCGGATTATTCAGAGTTTTGTGAAAAAGAGGCAGAGTGGCTTGATGAGTATGCGCTTTTCATGGCACTTAAGGATGCAAACAACGGAGCAGCCTGGACAGAGTGGGATAAGAAGCTCAAGCTTAGAAAGCCAGAGGCACTGGAAGAAGCAAAGGCTAAGCACGCAGATGATATAGAGTTCTACAAGATGCTCCAGTACTTATTCTACAAGCAGTGGAGACAGCTTAAGGCATATGCAAATGAAAAGGGTATCCAGATAATCGGTGATGTCCCAATTTATGTAGCCGGAGACAGTGCAGATGTATGGGCAAATCCAAAGCAGTTTTATCTGGATGAGGATTTAAATCCAATTGAGGTAGCAGGCTGCCCACCAGATGCTTTCTCAGAGGATGGACAGCTCTGGGGCAATCCACTTTTCCGCTGGGATGTGATGAAAAAAGATGACTACAGCTGGTGGACAAAGAGAATTGCTGCAATGGCAAAATTATATGACATTGTAAGAATTGACCATTTCAGGGGCTTTGATTCTTACTATGCAATTCCGGCTAAGGATGATACAGCAAAGAATGGTAAATGGAAGAAAGGACCTGGCATGGATCTCTTCAACAGCCTTGAGAAAAAGCTTGGCAGGCTTCCAATTATCGTTGAGGATTTAGGTTTCCTGACACCATCAGTAGTTAAGCTGCTTAAGGATTCCGGCTTCCCTGGAATGAAGGTTATCCAGTTTGCATTTGACTCAAGAGAGGACAGCGATTACTTGCCGCATAATTATCCAACTCACTGTGTTGTGTATACAGGAACACATGACAATGACACAATCATGGGATGGATGAAGACAGCACCAAAGGATTCAGTTAAGTTTGCAAAGAAGTACCTTAACCTCACCAAAGAGGAGGGCTACAACTGGGGAATGATGAGAGCTGCCTGGTCATCTGTTGCAGACATGGCAATCGTTCCAATGCAGGATTTACTTGGACTTGGTTCTGAAGCAAGAATCAACACACCATCTACACTTGGTGAAAATTGGAAATGGAGAGCTACAGAGGAACAGATTGATAATAAGCTGGCTAAGAAGCTTTATGCATATACCAAGATGTATGCTCGTCTCAATGAGAAGCTGACAAAGAAGGAAGAGACCAGCGAGACAGAGGAAAAATGATATTATAAATATCGCAATGAATACCCCGGAACCATTGAATAAAAATGGCTCTGGGGTGTTTTTCTTTTAATTTCAGGAATAATAAACGACCCCGCCTAATATATTTTTATATATGAGGAGGGGCATTTTTATGGCAAATAATGAGTTTGATCTATATAAAGACATTCAGGGCAGAACAAACGGCGAGATATACATAGGTGTGGTGGGACCGGTCAGGACTGGCAAATCTACATTCATAAAACGCTTTATTGATTTATGCGTGCTCCCGTTTATAGAGGATGAAAATGACAAAAGCAGACTGATTGATGAGCTGCCACAGGCAGGGCAGGGAAAAATGATAATGACCACAGAACCGAAATTCATTCCTCTTAAAGCCGCTGACATAGTACTTGATGATGATACCACGGCCAAAATCAGGCTGATAGACTGTGTGGGATTTATGGTTGATGGCGCATCAGGCCATATGGAGGGTGGAAATGACAGAATGGTCAAGACCCCATGGTTTGATGAGGATGTGACTTTTGAGGATGCTGCTACAATCGGCACAGAAAAGGTCATAAAGGATCATGCCACAATAGCAATAATGGTGACAACTGATGGTTCCTTTGGAGATATTCCGAGAGAAAATTACTTAAAGGCAGAGCGTGAGACTGTAGAGCAGTTAAAGGCATCGGATAAGCCTTTTGTGATTTTACTTAATACCATAAAGCCATACAGTAATGAGACAGCCAAGCTGAAGGAATGGATGCAGAAGGAATACAATTGCAGTGTCCTGGCGGTTAACTGTAATCAGATGCAGAAGAATGAAGCTCTTATGGTCCTGGAGCAGATTGCCTTTGAATTTCCTGTATCGAGGGTGGATTTTTATGTGCCAAAATGGATAGAGATGCTTGAAAATGACAATCCTATAAAGCACTGTATCATTGATTACGCCAGAAAATTCATGAAGTCAGTAGACAAGATGCAGGATCTGAGGGATGGCAGATACAAGGAAATCCAGCTGGAACTGGACTGTGAGGATGTGATAAAAAATGTCAACCCTTACAGAATGAGTCTTGTAGATGGAACAATCTCAGTAAATATCGAGGTAAATGAAAAGTATTATTTTAAGAACTTATCAGATATGACTGGCGTTCCAATTACAAGTGAGTACCAGCTCATCTCAGAGATTGCAAGGCTTACCTCCATGAAAAAAGCCTATGAGAAGGTGCAGGATGCCATGGATTCCGTGCTGCAAAAGGGCTACGGCGTGGTGATGCCGGAGCTTGCAGACATCACTATGGATGAACCTGTGCTTATCCAGCATGGCAGCAAATATGGTGTCAAGATGAATGCCACATCGCCATCTATTCATTTTATCAGAGCTAACATAGAGACTGAGATAGCCCCAATCGTGGGCAGCAAAGAGCAGGCGGAAGACCTGATTACATATATCAAGGATGGACAGAATGAGGTAGAGGGGGTCTGGAACACCAACATATTTGGAAAATCAATCGGTGAGCTTATGGAGGATGGCATCAGGAATAAAATCATGCAGATGGATGATGAATGTCAGGTGAAGCTGCAGGACACTATGCAGAAGATTGTTAATGATAGTAAGGGTGGGATGGTTTGTATTATCATTTGAGATTTATATAGAAAATCAAAAAGTACATTGTATGATGTACATGTGTAGAAAAGTATATAGTAGGTTTATCATGTAATAGAGAGAACTGACTGGCGTGGCTGGTTGGTTCTTTTTGCACACCTATTTAATAAAAATATAAGACATATTTCCATCCAAATATGATAAAATATTCTCATCAAACGCGAGGAGAAAGGCAATGCAAGTAATTTTTTTACACCACAGCAGCTTTTTAGTAGAGATAGACGACAAGGTGCTCATATTTGATTACTTTGATGGAGACAAGGTGAATGGCTACAGCTTTAAGGGAAAGATACCGGAGTATGCCCCTGACACCAAAATATATATGTTTGCCAGCCACAGCCACAAGGATCACTATGATATGGATGTACTTCGTCTGGCTGACAAATATGAGAATATAAAATACATTTTTTCAAAGGATATAAGGATAAGCCCTAATTTCTTATCAAAGCATGGCATAAATCCCAAAGTAAGAGACCGGGTTACATTTGTGGTGCCTGACAAGGATTATGATGTGGATGGCATTAAAATAAAAACTTTACGGTCTACCGATACTGGTGTGGCGTTTTATATCAATGTAGATGGCGTGACCCTTTTCCATGCAGGAGACTTAAACGACTGGCACTGGGATGGTGTTGGGGAGCTTATAAACGGCAGTATGAAGAGAAACTTCAGGCATGAGATTAATAAGCTTAGGGAGCTTCCTATAAATGCAGCCTTCATGCCAATGGACACAAGACTTGGTGCTTTTGCTAAGGACGGAATAGATTATCTGCTGAAAAATACAGACGCAGAGTTTGTGTTTCCAATGCATATGTGGCAGGATTACTCACCAATTAAGGAATATAAGAAGAGTATCAGCAATCTGGGCATGGCTGACAGAGTGATGGAAATCGCCAGGGAAAATCAGGTATTTTTGTTTGGGGAAAATTGATTTTGGAATTTTGTTTTAAACTAACCAGGATTTATGCTGTATAGAAATTGCTTTAAATTATTGAATTAAGAAAAAATATGGGATATAATTAAATGAAATGCTTTTGTTGACAGGAGGAATTGTGATGGTTGATTTTTTAATGTGCATTGCACAGTACCTTATTATTATGGTTATTTTAGCTGCAATAGGATGTGCAGGAGGATTCATAGGAGTTAAGCTTCGCAAATCCAAGGATGCGAAAAAAGCAGCAGCCGCAGAGCAGGCTGTAAATTCTGAGGAATAAATCAAAGGAGATAAAGTAACAACGATGAAGAAGAGTTATGGCGTAAATGAACTTCGCCGCATGTATCTTGAATTTTTTGAAAGCAAGGGACATCTTGCTATGAAGAGCTTTTCACTGGTTCCACACAATGACAACAGCTTATTACTGATAAATGCAGGAATGGCACCACTTAAGCCTTATTTCACAGGACAGGAGATTCCACCGAGAAGAAGAGTGACAACATGCCAGAAGTGTGTTCGTACAGGTGATATTGAAAACGTAGGAAAGACAGCCCGTCACCTTACATTCTTTGAGATGCTTGGCAACTTCTCTTTTGGAGATTACTTCAAGCATGAGGCTATTGCCTGGTCTTGGGAGTTTTTGACAAAGGTTTTAGGTCTTGAAGAGGACAGGCTTTATCCATCTATCTATGGAGAGGATGATGAGGCATTTGATATCTGGACCAAGGAAGTAGGCGTTGCTCCAGAAAAAATCACTAGATTCTATCGTGACCCTGAGACAGGTGAGTGCGATAACTTCTGGGAGCATGGAGCAGGACCATGCGGACCATGTTCTGAGATTTACTATGACAGAGGAGAAAAATACGGATGTGGCAAGCCTGATTGTAAGGTAGGCTGTGACTGCGACCGCTTCATGGAAGTATGGAACAACGTATTTACCCAGTTCAATGGTGACGGACATGGCGGCTACGAGGAGCTTGAGAATAAGAACATAGATACAGGTATGGGACTTGAGCGTCTTGCTGTTGTTATGCAGGATGTTGATTCTGTATTTGATATTGATACAATGAAGGCTATACGTGACAAGGTCTGTGGGCTTTGTGGCAAGACTTACCAGACAGATGCTTTGGATGATGTGTCAATCAGACTTATTACAGACCATATCCGTTCTTCTACATTCCTTATTTCTGATGGTGTTATGCCAAGCAATGAGGGAAGAGGATATGTTCTCCGCCGTATCATAAGACGTGCAGCCCGCCATGGCAGAATGCTTGGTATTGAGGGCACATTCCTTGCAAAGATTGCACAGGTAGTTATTGATGAGAGCAAGGATGGATATCCAGAGCTTGAGGAAAAGCAGGACTTTATCCTTAAGGTTCTCACTCAGGAAGAGGAAAAATTTGCAAAGACAATAGATCAGGGCTTAAATATTCTTTCGGAGATGGAAGAAAAGATGCAGTCAGAGGGTAAGAAGGTTCTCTCAGGAGAGGATGCTTTCAAGCTCTATGATACATATGGATTCCCAATCGACCTTACAGAAGAGATTCTTGAGGAAAAGGGATTCTCATATGATGAGGCTGGCTTTGAAGCCTGCATGGAGAAGCAGAGACAGACAGCCCGTGGTGCCCGTAAAGAGACTAACTACATGGGTGCTGATGCCAATGTATACAATGATATTGATTCTCCAATCACAACAGAATTTATTGGATATGACTGCTTAGACAGCAGGGAAAAAGTTGCTTTCCTTACTACTCAGGATGAAGTTGTTGAGGCTTTATCTGATGGTGACAAGGGTTCAATCATTGTTGCAAAGACACCTTTCTATGCTACAATGGGAGGCCAGCAGGGAGATAAGGGTATTATCAAGTCTGCTACAGGTACATTCGTTGTTGAGGATACTGTAAAGGTTGTTGGAAACAGAGTAGCTCATGTTGGATATGTCTCAGAGGGTATGATCAGCAGTGATGAAGAGGTTGAACTTCACGTAGACAAAGTACTTCGTGCTAAGACCTGCCGTAACCATTCTGCAACCCACCTTCTTCAGAAGGCACTCCGTGAAGTACTTGGTACCCATGTAGAGCAGGCTGGTTCATATCAGGATGGAGAGAGAACACGTTTTGACTTCTCTCACTTCTCAGCTATGACACCAGAGGAAATTGCTAAGGTTGAGGCTATTGTAAATGAAAAGATTGCTGAGGCTATTCCTGTTGAGACAGCAGTTATGTCTGTCGATGAAGCTAAAAAGACAGGAGCTATGGCTCTTTTTGGTGAGAAATATGGTGAGAAGGTTCGTGTAGTTTCTATGGGAGACTTCTCTAAGGAATTCTGTGGTGGTACCCATGTAAAGAATACAGGAGAGATTTCAGCATTCAAGATTATTTCTGAAAGCGGTGTTGCTGCAGGAGTAAGACGTATTGAGGCTATTACAGGAGATAATGTATTTGCTTATTATGCTAAGCTTGAGGACGAGCTTAATCAGGCTGCAAAGGTGGTTAAGTCAACACCTGCTAATCTGGTTGACAGACTTGAGCATCTGATGGCTGAGCTTAAGGCATTACAGAGTGAAAACGAATCATTAAAGAGCAAGGCTGCAAAGGATGCTCTGGGTGATGTTATGGATCAGGTAGTTGAGGTTAAGGGCGTCAAGCTTCTTGCTACAAGTGTAGATGGAGTGGATATGAACGGACTTCGCGACCTTGGAGACCAGCTCAAGGAGAAGCTCGGTGATGGTGTAGTAGTTATTGCTTCTTCATGTGATGGTAAGGTTAATCTCATTGCCATGGCTACAGACAATGCTATGGCTGCTGGTGCCCATGCAGGAAATCTCATCAAGGCAATCGCTTCAAAGGTAGGCGGTGGCGGCGGTGGACGTCCAAATATGGCACAGGCTGGTGGTAAGAATCCGGCAGGAATTCCTGATGCAATCGCAGAGGCAAAGGCAGCACTTGAAGGCATGCTTAAATAATTTTAATAAATTGTATTAAAAGTATTGACAAATGAGAATAATTGGTTAAAATATTTGTTAGTGCAAATTAGTAGAGAATTACCTAACAGTTGATGCACAATACGCAACTGGAGGGAGGTTAGGATTTAGAATGTCTAGTGTTATTGTAAAAGAAAATGAGACTTTAGATAGCGCATTACGTCGTTTCAAGAGAAACTGTGCTAAGGCTGGTATCCAGCAGGAGATTCGTAAGCGTGAGCATTACGAGAAGCCTAGCGTAAAGCGTAAGAAAAAATCTGAAGCAGCTAGAAAAAGAAAATACAATTAATGTATTTGAGAGGAACTACCATATGATGGTAGTTCCTTTTTACGTGTGCGCCTTGTGGCACACCTTTCTAATGCTTTAGTAAGCAAGAGAAGCTGCCACTGGCAGGTTCAGTTAGTTACTATGTAGAGGAGAACATGAATGAACGAGAATTTGAAAAAGATGTTTAGTTACTACAAGCCATACAAGGGCATATTTTTTGCAGATATGTTTTTTGCAACTTTGTCAGCGGCTGTTGCGCTTACAATCCCACTTGTAGTCAGGTATGTCACATCGACACTTATATATAAAACCACTGCCGAGATAGTACATCAGATTGTTTTTATTGCAATAGGACTTCTGTTGCTTCTTGCAGTGGACTGTTACAGCAGATTTTTTATAGGAAATTACGGTCACGTAATGGGCGCAAAAATGGAATATGATATGAGAGCAGAGCTTTTTGCACATCTACAGAAGCTTTCATTTTCCTTCTATGATGATGCCAAGGTTGGCCAGCTTATGAGCAGGGTGACATCGGATTTGTTTGATATTACAGAGCTTTTGCACCATGGACCTGAGAATATAATTCTTTCATTACTTAAGATTGCTGGAGCACTCATAATTCTTCTAAATATCAATGGCTGGCTTGCTCTTGCTGCCTTTATAGTGCTTCCATTTATGTTCTGGTTTGCTCTTGTGCTTAATAAGAGAATGAGGGCAGCCTTTAAGAGCAATCGAGTGAAAATTGCAGCAATCAATGAGCAGATAGAGGATAATCTGTCAGGCATACGAGTAGTAAAATCCTTTGCCAATGAAGATATAGAAAACGAAAAATTTAAGATAGGAAACGATGGCTTCCTTGCAGCAAAGAAGAACAGTTATCATTTCATGGGAATATTTCAGTCAGGAGTAGGTGTTTTTTCAACACTTATTCAGGTGAACGTAATCATAGCAGGAGCAATCCTCATCGCATACAGCAAGATAAATATCAGCGATTTGATAACCTTTCTACTCTATATTAATGTGTTTACTGACCCAATCAGGACACTGGTTGACTTTACAGAGCAGTTCCAGAACGGATATACAGGCTTCGAGCGATTCAGGGAGATAATGGATATAGAGCCGGACATCAAGGATTCAGAGAACGCGGTGGAACTTAAAAATGTAAAGGGAAAAATTGAGTTTCAGAATGTGTCCTTTAAATATAATGATGGAGCAGAGGGAGTCTTAAATAACATCAATCTGACGGTGCCGGCAGGAGCCTATATGGCATTAGTAGGTTCCTCAGGAACAGGAAAGACCACACTGTGTTCACTGATACCGAGATTTTATGATGTGACAGAGGGCACAATCATGATAGATGGAAAAGATATAAGGGATGTGACTTTGAGCAGTCTTAGAAATCATATAGGAATGGTACAGCAGGACGTATATCTTTTTGCAGGAACAATATTTGAAAATATAGCCTATGGAAAGCCGGGAGCAGGCAGGGAAGAAGTAATAGAAGCAGCAAAAAATGCAAATGCCCACGAATTTATCATGTCATTTCCGAATGGCTATGACACAGACATAGGACAGAGAGGAATCAAACTGTCAGGGGGACAGAAGCAGAGATTATCAATTGCCAGAGTGTTTTTAAAGAATCCGCCAATCCTTATATTTGACGAAGCAACCTCAGCCCTTGACAATGAGAGTGAAAAGGTAGTGCAGGAATCTCTGGAGAAGCTTGCCAAAAACAGGACAACCTTTGTAATTGCCCACCGATTAACCACAATCCAGAACGCAGAGAAGATACTCGTGCTCACAGAGGAAGGAATCGCAGAGTCGGGCTCACACGAGGAGTTGCTCGCTAAGGGTGGTATTTACGAGAAGCTGTATCATATGCACAGATAAAGATATAAACAACATAACAACGAGTGTTGTAAAAAACTTGTTTTTCATATTTTGATCCAGAAAAGCTGCCGGTGGCAGGTTCGGTTGGTATACACATAACAGTAAGAGATATATTATTTTATGGAATATTTATTTGTAGCAACATCAAAGCGTAGAAATACGAGTCAGGTCAGGCAAGCCCCAGCATGCAGGTGTCAGACCTTAAAGGAACGCCGGCACTTAATGAGCACCAGCATCCGCTGGCGCGAATTTAGTACCGCTGCGTCCCGACCAGAGCGAGAGCGCGTTTGACACCTGCATGCTGGGGCTTGCCTGACCTGACTCGGAGCCGTAACCTTCCCCAAAATATGAAAAAAAAATAAACAAAATGCAAATGATTTGCATTATTTAGAAATAGCGAGTAAAATACACTTGGTAAAAATATAAATTGCGCAGACCGCGTTTAGATAAGGAGTGAATAGAAATGACAAAGATTGACATTATTTCAGGATTCCTCGGAGCAGGAAAGACAACATTCATCAAGAAGATGATAGAGGAAGCTTTTAAGGGAGAGCAGGTTGTTCTTATTGAGAATGAGTTCGGAGAGGTCGGAATCGACGGAGGATTTTTAAAGGATTCTGGAATCCAGATTACAGAGATGAATTCAGGTTGTATCTGCTGTTCACTGGTAGGAGACTTTGCAACAAACCTTAATGAGGTTATTACAAAATATCATCCAGACCGTATCTTGATCGAGCCATCAGGAGTCGGCAAGCTCTCGGATGTTATGAAGTCAGTCATCGATATTGAGAAGGAACAGGATGTAAAGCTTAACGCACTTGTAACTGTTGTAAATGCCTTAAAGGCAAGCAAGCAGATGAAGGCATTTGGAGAGTTCTTCAACAACCAGATTGAACATGCTACAACTGTTATCTTAAGCAGAAGCCAGAATGCTACACCAGAGCAGTTAGAGTTCTGCGTAAAGCAGATTCAGGCTCTTAACCCAAAGGCTGCAATCATCACTACAGACTGGAATTCAATTTCAGGAGAGAAGATTCTTGCTACAATGGAAGGTCAGGACAACCTTGAGATGAAGGTCCTTGCGGAGACTCACCATGCACAGGAAGAAGCAGAGCATGAACATGAGCACCATCATCATGACAATGAGGAGCATGAGCACCACCATGACCATGAAGAGCATGACCATGACCATGAAGAGCATGAGCACCACCACGACCATGAAGAGCATGAGCACCACCACGACCATGAAGAGCATGAGCACCATCACGATCATGACCATGGTGAAAATTGCACATGTGGCTGCCATGACCATCATCACCACCATCATGCAGATGATATTTTCACAAGCTGGGGCAAGGAAACACCTCATAAGTTTGAGAAGGCTAAGCTTGAGGAGATATTGAAGGGCTTTGTTGACAATGATGATATCCTGAGAGCCAAGGGTATGGTTGAGTCAGTAGATGGAACATGGATTTACTTTGACATGGTTCCGGGCGAGTATGAGATTCGTGAAGGTGAGCCTGATTACACAGGAAGATTAGTCGTAATTGGTACAAATATTCACGAGCATGAACTTGAGGAATTGTTTGGAATCGCTTAATTTTGCACTTTGAAAGGAAACGATATGGCACAGGAGATACCAGTTTATTTGTTTACCGGATTTATGGATAGTGGTAAGACAACCCTTGTTGAGGAGACTCTCTATGAGAATGACTTCAGCGAGGGCGCTAAGGGTCTTCTCATTATGTGTGAGGATGGAGACAAGGAATATAACGAGGACAAGCTTAAGACAGTGAACTTTAAGCTTACAACAATTGATTCTGAGGAAGAGTTTACTTCAGAAAAATTAAATGAGCTCAATAACCAGTTTTTGCCTGAACAGGTATTTATAGAGTATAATGGCACATGGGGCATAGACAGGATTCTTGAGGCACAGCTTCCAAAGGACTGGGTGATTGTCCAGCACCTTACAACTGTTGATTCTACTACATTTGACCTCTATATGAATAATATGAGAGCTATGATGCAGGAGCAGGTCTTTGCCAGTGATGTTGTGATTTTTAACAGGACTGATGATGACACAGACAGGGGACATCTGAGGAGAACTATAAAAAACATCAATAGAAAAGCCCAGATTGTCTATGAGAGAAAAGATGGAACAATTGATGACAGACCAGAGGAACTGCCATTTGACATCAACGCAGATGTGATTGAACTTTCTGATGCTGATTATGCTATCTGGTATATGGACGCAATGGAAAATTATAAGAAGTATGACGGCAAGAAGATTAAATTCCGTGCGCTTGTATACAATCCTGACAAGCTCAAAAAGGGCATTATGGTTCCGGGCAGATTTGCCATGACCTGTTGTATTGAGGATGTTCAGTTTATAGGCTTCAAGTGTAAATATGATGATGAGGCATCTATACCACATAAGTCATGGATTGACATCACAGCACAGGTAAAGGTGGAGTTTGCCAGAGAATATAAGGGCAAGGGACCAGTGCTTTACCCTATATCAATCGAGAAGGCAGAAAAGCCTGAGGACGAGCTGGTATACTTCTCATAAATTATTGTTATAGAATATCACATTTGAGATATTGATAAATTATATCAATTCATATACAATAAAGAGACGTGGAAACGTCTCTTTATTATTTTAAAATGTTAAATTGTTTAACATTAGCCAGACTAAATATTAATAATATAAAGAATAATTTATAAGAGAAGTGAAACAAAAGGGATTAGAAAACACTAGGAGGAAGCAATATGTATCCAATCGTGCGTAGAGAGCAGCTGGCAGATAACATTATTTTAATGGATATCAAAGCACCGAGAGTTGCAAGAGAATGTCTGCCAGGACAGTTTATTATTGCAAAAACAGATGAGGTAGGAGAGAGAATTCCACTTACAATCTGTGATTATGACAGAGAAAAGGAAACAGTTACAATTGTTGTTCAGACAATCGGAGCTGGCACAGAGCGTATGATGGCTCTCAAAGAAGGTGATGCCTTAGAAGACTTCGTAGGACCGCTTGGTTGTCCATCAGAGCTTTGCGAAGAGAAAAATCTCGAAGAGACAAAGAAGAAAAAAATCGTATTTATTGCTGGTGGACTTGGTACTGCACCTGTATATCCACAGGTTAAATGGCTTCATGAGCATGGTGTAGACTGTGATGTAATCATGGGATTTAGAAATAAAGATATTCTCTTCTACGAGGATGAGATGAAGGCTGTTGCCACAAATGTATATGTATGTACAGATGATGGCTCATACGCATTCCATGGAAATGGAAGCCAGTGCCTGGAGTCTCTTGTAAATGAAGGAAAATCATATGATCAGTGCGTCGCAATAGGACCGATGATTATGATGAAATTCACATGTCTTCTCACAAAGAAGCTTGGTATTCCTACAATCGTTTCAATGAACCCTATCATGGTTGATGGAACTGGTATGTGCGGAGCCTGCCGTCTTGTTGTTGGAGATCAGGTTAAGTTTGCCTGCGTAGATGGACCAGAGTTTGATGGACATCTGGTAGATTTTGACCAGGCTATGAAGAGACAACAGCAGTACAAGACAGAAGAAGGACGTGCAAAACTTGCATACGAAGAAGGCGCTACTCATCATGGTGGCTGCGGACATTGCGGAGGTGACAAATAATGGCACAGTATGTATTAGTTAGAGTACCTGTTCGTGAGCAGGAGCCAAAGGTTCGTGCAACAAATTTCGAAGAGGTTTGTTATGGATATAATGAGGAGGAAGCTGTTTCAGAGGCAGCACGCTGCCTCAACTGTAAAAATGCACAGTGTGTAAAGGGCTGCCCTGTATCAATCAATATTCCGGCATTTATCGAACAGGTTAAAAATGAAAATTTTGAGGCGGCCTATCAGATTATTTCTGAGTCATCAGCCCTGCCAGCGGTCTGCGGACGTGTATGTCCACAGGAGAGCCAGTGTGAGGGAAAATGTATCAGAGGCTTCAAGGGTGACCCGATTTCTATTGGTAAGCTTGAGAGATTCGTTGCTGACTGGGCAAGAGAGAATGGAATCAAGCCAAAGGGTGCTGCAGAGAAAAATGGTAAGAAGGTAGCTGTAATTGGTTCGGGTCCTGCTGGACTTACATGTGCAGGAGACCTGGCAAAGCTTGGTTATGATGTGACAATTTTTGAAGCACTTCATGCTGCCGGTGGAGTATTAAGCTATGGTATTCCAGAGTTCAGACTTCCAAAGGACAAGGTGGTTAAGGCTGAGGTTGAAAATGTCAAGTCTCTCGGTGTAAAGATTGAGACAAATGTAGTAATCGGAAAATCTGTAAAGATTGATGAGCTTATGGAAGAAGAGGACTTTGATGCTGTATTCATCGGTTCAGGTGCCGGACTTCCAAGATTTATGAATATCCCGGGAGAGCAGGCTAATGGTGTGTTCTCTGCAAATGAGTTTCTTACAAGAAACAACCTCATGAAGGCCTTCAAGGAAGGCTATGAGACACCTATCTCAAAAGGCAGGAAGGTTGTAGTTGTCGGCGGTGGAAACGTAGCAATGGACGCTGCCAGAACAGCCTTAAGACTGGGTGCTGAGACACATATCGTATATCGTCGTGGAGAGGAAGAGCTTCCAGCCCGTAAGGAAGAAGTACATCATGCAAAGGAAGAGGGAATCATCTTTGATTTACTCCAGAACCCGACAGAAATTCTTGTAGATGAGAATGGATGGGTTAGGGGTATCAAGCTTGTCAAGATGGAGCTTGGAGAGCCGGATGAGTCTGGACGTAGAAGTCCTGTAGAGATTCCAGGTTCTGAGTATGAGATAGAGTGTGACACAGTAATCATGTCACTTGGTACATCTCCAAATCCACTTATTTCCTCTACAACAGAGGGACTTGAGACCAACAGAAGAAAATGTATCGTGGCTCAGGAAGACACTGGTGCAACCTCTAAAGAGGGTGTATACGCTGGTGGAGATGCTGTTACAGGAGCTGCTACAGTTATCCTTGCTATGGGTGCTGGAAAGGCTGCTGCAAAGGGAATTCATGAGTTCCTTTCAAAACAGTAAATTAAATTCGTTAATCAGGACATAATAATCTAAGATTTTGTGATAGAGGTGTGGATGTTATGTCTGATAATGAAAAAACACAATGTGAATATGGTCTTTCCGATGCAGAGGTGGAGGAAAGAATCGCTGCTCATGCAGATAATTGCAAGGTTGAATCGTCAACACAAAGTATTTCAGATATTGTGAAATCAAATGTGCTGACCTATTTCAACCTTGTTTTTCTTATACTTGCAATTCTTTTAGGGATAGTCAGGGCGTGGAGTGATATGCTCTTTATACCGGTAATAGCTGCAAATACCTGTATAGGAATAGTGCAGGAAATCCATTCTAAAAAAGTCCTGGATAGGCTTTCGATTGTCAGTGCACCAAAGATAAAAACACTTAGAAATGGAAAAATACAGATACTTTCATCAGAAGAACTGGTCAGGGATGACATATGCATTTTTGAGGCGGGCAGCCAGATACCGGCGGATGCGGTGGTGTTAGAAGGAAATGCCAGCTTAAATGAAGCCCTTATTACAGGAGAAGCAGATGAGGTCGCAAAGGGAGCAGGGGATGAATTGCTTTCAGGCAGCTATGTGGTATCAGGCAGTCTGAAAGCAAAACTTGAAAAGGTAGGGGCAGAAGCCTTTGCCTCAAAGCTTACCATAGAAGCCACCAGAACCCATAAGAAAGAGCAGTCGGAAATGATCCGCTCTCTTAATAAGCTTATAATAATGATTGGAATTACAATTATACCTATAGGAATAATGATATTTGTCCAGTCTTTTGTCAATATGGGCAGGAATTTAAAGGACAGTATAACGGGAATGGCGGCTGCTGTTATCGGAATGATACCTGAGGGGCTGTATCTGCTGTCAAGCCTTGCATTGGCAGTGAGCACCATAAGGCTTGCGGCTGATAAGGTGCTGGTGCATGATATGAAGTGTATTGAGACGCTGGCAAGGGTGGATGTCCTGTGCGTTGATAAGACTGGAACCATCACTGAGCCTGAGATGGAGGTGTGCGGATATATTGTATACGATGGTGAAACAAATATTATAGAACAAGAAGAATTTGCTTTGCCCTCAAATGCCGCAGACAAAAATGGAACAGACGAAAATGAAATAGATGAAAGCAGTGCAGAAAAATGCAATATGATAAAAAGTTTATTAGAAAATTATATATTATGCATGCATGATGATAATGCAACAATGAAAGCGCTAAAAAGGTTTGTAGAGAATTCATGTCAGACAGCACAATCAGATATGGCGGAGAATACACAAGCTCACATACAAAAAAATACAAATGAAATAAGCGGCATACAGCCCTTTTCTCCGGAAAAGAAATACTCAAAAGCCACAATAAATGGTGAGACCTGCTATTTGGGCGCTCCAGACATAGTAATGGCAGAAGCATATTCCAAAATAGAAAGGGACGTGACAGCTTATACAGAGCAGGGTCGCAGAACGCTTGTATTTGCAAAGAAAAATCATATGCCACTTATACTAATCGCACTGTCAAATCCAATTAGAAAGGGCGCAGGGGAAATATTCGATTACTTTAATGATAACGATGTGGCAGTAAAGGTTATATCAGGAGACAATCCGGAAATGGTGTCAAGAATTGCCAAAGCTGCTCATATCAAGGATGCGGATAAATATACCGACACCTCTGATTTAGAGACCCCAGAGGATTACAAAAACGCGGTCAGCCAGTATACAGTCTTTGGACGGGTCAGACCCGAGCAGAAAAGACAGCTTGTGAGTGCCCTTAAAAATGAAGGGCATATAGTTGCCATGACAGGGGATGGGGTAAATGATGTGCTTGCCCTAAAGGATGCTGACTGTGGCATAGCCATGGCTTCAGGTAGTGATGCGGCCTGCCATGTTTCCCAGCTTGTGCTTATTGACTCGGATTTTTCAAAAATGAAACATGTAATTGATGAGGGTAGAAGAGTGGTAAATAATATCGAGAGGTCGGCATCACTTTTTCTGGTTAAAAATATATTTTCCATGCTACTGGCGGTGTTTTGTGTGATTTTTATTGTGGAATATCCGTTAAAACCGGTTCAGGTGTCGATTATAAGCATGTATACAATAGGAATCCCGGCTTTTATACTGGCACTTGAGCCAAATAACAATCCTATAAGAGGCAGTTTCCTGAAAAAAATCATTAAAAGGTCACTGCCTGTTGGTATTGGCGGCTTTATGGCAGTCAGTGGGCTGATAATATTCGGTGGTTTTGCCGGATTAAGTGCAGACAGGCTATCAAGGCTATGTCTGATTCTGGTATCGCTGATAGGCTTTGAAGCCTTGTACAGGGCTATGAAGACTGAGACAAAAATAAAGCAAGGCTATATCATTATGCTGATATGCCTTGCTCTGGGGTTGTATATTACTTTTATCTTATTTGAGAAGACATTCGGCTAAGCGGTCGTTGTCTTCTTTTTTCATGAAGCAGAAGCGTATAAATCTGTCCTCAAAGCCTGGGAAGGTTGAACAATCCCTTATCATCATGTTTTCCCTGATTGCCCTGTCGAATAAATCATGGGATGAAACTGACTTATCCAGAATTTTAAGGAGCAGAAAATTGGAATTAGAAGGATATACCTTGTATCTTCCACTGGCTTCAAAGAGTCTGGTGAGTCTTGTCCTTTCCTCTGTCATGAGCTTTCTGGTGGCTTTTATATATTCTTCATCCATAAACATGGTCTCACCAGCCACAACAGCCAGAGAGTTTATCATCCATGGATTTTTGTTGGAATTAATGTCATTTAAAAGCTCCCTGTTTCCGGTAACTGCATATCCCAGCCTGAGACCCGGTGCAGCAAAAAACTTTGAAGTGCCACGGAGTACCATGAGATTGTCAAATTCCTTACAGAGGGGAATTGCGCTTACTTCGTGTATATTTTCGGCAAATTCCACATAAGTTTCATCAATCATCATACAGGTATTGCTTGTCTTACAATGAGACAGGAGGTCAGACAGCTTGTCTCTGGATATGCAGCCTCCGGTTGGATTGTTTGGATTGCATATGATAATCAAATCAATATCATTTGTGATTCTGGACTTGAAATCAGTGACATCAAGCTCGAAATTATCCTCTTCCTTTAGCATATAATAATCGATTTTGCTGCCCTCGAGCTTTAAATCTCTCTCATATTCAGAATAGGTAGGCCCTAAGAGCAGAGTTTTCTTTGGAGCTGTAATCTGGATAAAAAGTGATATTAATTCGGTGCAGCCATTTCCTACCAGTATATCGTCAGCATCGCAGCAGCAGTAGCCTGCAATCGACTGCCTGAGAGAGGTGTATTCCCTGTCCGGGTAGCTGGTAATTACATCAATCTTGTCTGCAAGAGTCCTCTTTAAAAGGGGAGAGACACCTAAAGGATTGACATTTGCCGCAAAGCTGATGATGTCCTCTTTTTTTATGTGATATATTTTTTCTATTTTTTCCAGGTCACTTCCGTGAAAATGTTCTTTTTGTTCTAGCATTTTACAAGCCTTTCTTATTGCAACAGTATAATAAATCGTTTATAATTTATTATATTCTATGTTTAAGAAAAATCAACAGAGAATGACATCGAGGTAGTAGTTGTGCGTAAGAGAATAGGACAGATCGCCAGAGGAAAGTTCGAGTACACGAAACCACTTTTAAGCTTCTCTGAGGAGAAGATAGACATTCAGGTTACAGAGGGCTTGGATTATGAGGGCAGCTTCACAATCTCAAGCAGTAATAAAATCAAGCTTCGAGGTGTGATTTATACCACCAATTCGAGAATGGAATGTCTGACTCCGCAGTTTGATGGCGAGGAAGTGAAGATTTGTTATCGTTTTAAGGGCAGGGGTCTGGAAGAAGGAAATCGTGAAGAAGGAGTATTTGTGATTGTATGCAGCCAGTGTGAATACAGTCTTTCTTTTTGTGCAACGATTTCAAAGCTTTATCCGGAATGTTCTACAGGGCTTATCAAAAATCTATATGATTTTTCCTGCCTGGCAAAGGAAAACTGGGACGAGGCCTATCAGATTTTTTATCACAAAAACTTTCTTAATATCATAAATGACAAGGAAGTAAAGGAGGCTATGATTTACAAAGGAATCATAGCAGCGAAGCCGTCAAAGCAGAATCTGGAAGAGTTTCTTATTGGAATACAGAAGAAAAATGCCATTAATTTTTCTATAGAAAAGGACAAGGCTTCATATTCAGGCCTTACAGAATCCATATCGGAGCAGCTTGAAATCAAAAAGAGCAGCTGGGGCTATATAGAGATTGCTGTTTCAACTGATGCGGAGTTTATCAGGCTGTCAAAGACTAAGGTGTCGACTGATGACTTTATCGGAAGCACATATAATTTTGAATATAAGATAGATGCCAATGCAATGCATGGCGGCAGAAATTTTGGACGGATATATTTTAGTTCGCCATATGAGAGCTTTACCTTAGAGATTACAGCTTCACAGGATGAAGAGCTTGAGGAGGTCATGGAATCAGTAAGGCTTCAGATACAGGAATGCAAGGTTGGAATCATGGAGCTGTATCAGGCATACAGACTTAAGAGAATTGTCACAGGTGTCTGGGCAAATGAGACGATTGATATATTAAACCATCTTCATGCCTTAGACCAGAACGAGCCTATGTATCTGCTTATGAAAGCACAGGCTTTGATTATCAACAGGCAGAGGCAGGAAGCTGAGTGGATTCTTGACGATTTTAAGCGGGAGTGGATAGATAAAAAGTCCCCTGTATGGGGTTATTATCTCTACCTTCTCACCCTTATGGAGAGGGAACCCACCTATGTAGACAAGATGACAAAGGAAATCGAAGTGATTTTTTATGAAAATCCAGACTCAATTCTCCTGTTTTGGGTTTTGTCATTTTTGCAGGAGCAGTATTACAACAATAATGCGAGAAAATTGAAAGCTATAGAATACTGGGTATTAAAGGGCTGTTCATCACCATATTTATATTTGGAAGCCTACTATCTGATCTGGCAGGATCCATATCTGCTGACAAAGCTTGATACCTTTGAGCTTAGAGTGCTAAGATGGGCTATAAGGCGAAAGGCAATGACCAAGGACATAGCTGACCAGATATTCCAGATTGTAGAACTGGGCAAGGGCTTTAAGCCTGCTGTCTATAAGATATTGTGTGCTGCCTATGAGGCAAATCCAAAGCCGGAGTACATAGGCATGATTTGCAGCTATTTAATCAAGGGCAACAGGTGCAGACCGGAGTATCATTCATGGTTTGAAAAGGGCATAGAGCTGGAGCTTCGCATCACAGGACTCTATGAAGCCTTTATGCAGTCACTTGATGAGCGGGAGATTACAAGCATACCGAGAATTATCCAGATGTATTTCCAGTATGACAATACATCTCTGCCATATAAAAAGATTGCTGTTTTATACAACAATATAATTGCAGCCAGAAACACTGCTGCGGATGTATACCAGAATTACAGGCGCGCAATGGGCAGATTTGCCATGGAGCAGGCGAGATTGGGACACATGGATGACAATCTGGCGGTGATCTATGATGATATGCTGGAGCTTGGACTGATTAATGAGGATGTGGCACATTCACTGTCTGATATTATTTTCACAAATAAGCTTGTGGTATTTGACAAAAAGATGGTCAGGGCAATCATCTATCAGAGACAGATGAAGGAACCTCAGATTGTGCCTATCTGCGAGCAGGTGGCATATTTTTCACTTTTTTCAAGTGAGTATGTAATCCTCCTTGAGGATGAAAAAGGACAGAGATATATAAGCAGTGTATCCTACAGGCTTGAAAAGCTTATGAATGCAGAGAAATATCTGACAAAATGCATAGAGCTTGCACCAGATGAAATTTCATATATTGTGAAAAGATTTGATTCCAAGAAGAATTACCTGACCTTTGTCAGTGAGGATAAAAAGTACTTTAAGAGACTTCTATTTGGCAAGGAGACTTCTGAGGAATACAAGGCTATGCTGGTGCCTGAAATCATCAGATTCTGTCAGGGACAGGAGTATGATGAGGCAATCAAGGAGTATATGTTAAATACTGATTACAGCAGGCTGTCCCAGGATTCGAGAAAATACCTGATGGATATGCAGGTATGGAATCATATGTATGAGAGTGCCTGCGAGCTGGTTACAGAGTATGGAATCGACCAGATAGGTTCAGCCTCCAAGGTGGCACTGGCATGCTTTTTGATTGAGCAGATAAATGGTGAAAAGGACGAGTTCCTATTAGAACTCTGCCGGTACACTTTCCTTAATAATAAATATAATGATGCCATTCTTGCCTATCTCTGTGAATATTTTGATGGACCTACAGATGAGATGATAGGCTTGTGGAAGGCAGCAAAGACCTTTGAAATTGATACCTATGAGCTGGGTGAGAGAATTGTCAATCAGGTCATATACACAGATGTCTTTGTGCCGGATGTATATGAGGTTTTTGCCGGATACTATGACAAGGGCGGCAGGGAAATTACAGTTCTGGCATTTATATCTACTGTTGCCCACAGGTATTTTGTCAGGGAGCAGGAAGTGCAAAAATATGTGCTTGAGATTATAGAATCCAGATATATATATGAGAAAGAGTTAAATGATGCCTGTAAGCTGGCACTGCTTAAGTATATATCAGAGCTGGATGATAGAACCACTATACAGTTTAAGATACAGGATGAGCTGCTGGCAGAGTACACCCGCAGAAACATGAATTTTGGATTTTACAAGAAGCTGGATAGAAGCCTTGTGATGAAATATCATCTGTATGACAAGGTTTTCCTTGAGTATAGGACAGACCCTGCCAGTCATGTGGTACTGCACTACAGCAGGGATGAGGACGGCGAGGATTACATAGCTGAGGATATGCCGGATGTGTATGATGGCATTTTTGTAAAGCAGTTTATCATGTTCTTTGGAGAGATGATACAGTATTACATCACTGAGGAGCAGGGTGGAAGAATAGAGGTTACAGAGAGCAGCCGCCTGTCCAACAATGATGTATATAATGAAAAGGATGACAGCAGATATAATCTCTTAAACCAGATGCTGATTTCATCTACTTTGCAGGATGAGACGTCACTTTACTATAATATGAAGCAGTATGAGGGCTTCGATGAGGTGACAAAGAAGGTATTTAAGCTATTGTAGCTTTTAGGACAGTTTGAATTATGGAAAATAAGAGAAATTATTATCTTGGAATCGACTTGAATGATAAGTATGCCATGATTAGTTACTTTCAACTGAATATGAATGAGCCTGAGACAGTCAGCACAATAGCAGGAAGTGAAAATTTCCAGATTCCTCTTATTCTGGCAAAAAGAAAAGAAATAGGTCAATGGTATTATGGTGATGAAGCCAGAAAGATGGCACAGAATACAGATATGATTTGCCTTGATAAGCTTCTTAGCAGGGCGGTAAATGGTGACGAGCTTGTAATTGATGATGAGACCTATCCAGCGGAGGAGCTTCTGGCTCTTTTCCTGAACAAGATTACAGCCCTGCCTAATAAGCTGGGAAATACCTCTGATTTTGACAGGCTGGTAATCACAGTGGACAGGCTTAGCAAGGAAAACATGGATATGTTCTGGAGAATAATGCCAAAGCTTGGCTTGAAGCCAGAACAGTTTATGGTTATTGACCACAAGGAGAGCTTTTATTATTTTGCCTTAAGCCAGAAGGAAGACTTGTGGCTGCATGATGTCTACCTGTTTGAGTTTGACAAGACTAATATCAGGTATTTTTCCCTAAAGAGAAGCATGCGCACCACACCTCAGGTCGTTACAATAGAGGAAAGTCCTAAAAGAACTATTAATGGAGACCCGGATATAGAGTTTTCAAGGATTATCCAGAAAGCCTTCGAAAATAAAATAATATCTACCGTATATCTGGTGGGAGATGGCTTTGACGGAGGATGGATGCAGTCCAGTCTTAATATACTCTGCAAGGGAAGGAGAGCCTTTGTGGGTAAAAATTTATTCTCAAAGGGCGCCTGCTACGCAGCAGAGGTGAGAGATAATGAGGATAAATGGCGTTTCATTTATATGGGTGAAAATGAGCTTAAGTTTAATCTGAGTCTCAAGGTCAAGAGCAAGGGAGCCCTTTCCTTTTACAATATAATAAGTGCTGGAAAGAACTGGTTTGAGACCAAGGGACAGTGTGAGGTAATCCTTTCTGACACCACAGAGATAGACTTCTGGAAGCAGCTTCCAAACAGCAGGGAGGCAAAGATTGAGACTCTTGAGCTTACAGATTTGCCGAGGAGACCGGATAGAACTACCAGAGTGAGAATCACTGCGACTCCGGTTGCAGATGATAAAATCAATATAGAAATCATGGATTTGGGATTTGGCGAATTATTCAGAGGCACAGATAAGGTGTGGCATTATACAATGACGATGTAGGAGGCTGTTATGGGAGAATTATTATTATGTAATGAAGCAATAGCTGCTATGCCTTATTTCATTGAGGATGTATCGCTTAATCTATATTCACTGGAAGAACTGAGCTATTATATAATGAACAATGTCTACCTCATTGACAGGGACTTTATGAATGAAGAGCTCTGTACATGGATATCAAGTGAGGTCAAGCTGCCAAAGCTTGCAGCAAAGCTCAGGGAGATAATGCATGGAAATGGACCGGTATCTGATTTTTGCCTTGAAATATTAAAGGAATCCGGCTACTGTACTATGCAGGAAATACAGCAGATTATTTTTGCAATCCGGCAGATGGAGCAGAAGACTGACTTTGAGTGCAGTAAAATCAGGGCAGATAAGCTGATGGAAAACCAGAAATTCCTAGGTGCTATCTATGAATATAAGAGACTGCTTGAAAGCGAGGATGCAAAAAAGGAAAATGCCGTGATTGTAGGAAATATATGGCATAATCTGGGCACAGCCTATGCCAGAATGTTTCTCTTTGAGGAAGCAGTCAAGTGTTACAAGAAGGCTTATTCACTGAATGAAAAGAGTGAGTCCTTAAGAGAGTGTCTCATGGCGTACCGCTGTATGCATGATGAGGCAGGATTTATGGCTGTTGCTGCGGAAAATCATATTGATGATATGGGCATAGTTGAAATCAAGAATGAACTTTCAATAGCCAGCAGAAATGAAGAGACAATCAAATTTGAGGAAGAGCTGGAAGCTATTGCAATGCTTGCGGATCAGGATAAGGCTTTGTATAATAAAAAGATAGTGGAACAGATTTTTAAATGGAAAGAAGATTATCGGAGAATATGCAGGGTATAATAAAAAGGTTTTTTGCAAGATTTAAAAGAAATAAATACAAGGACATGGAAGAACATCTGGAGCAGGAGAGAAGATATGAGAAAATCTCAGCTTCCGTTCCCAAGACATATCATGTGGTTGATATGTGTGAGCAGATGATTGATGCAGCCAGAGAGTTTGAGGATGCCAAGAACGAATATGGCAGGGTCTGCTCATATTTAAAGGATATCGAGATTGTAGAAAATCTCGGGGAAAAGGACAGAAAGCTGGTTGCGGAGCTGGCAGGAAATGTGGCAAAGCTTAATGAGGCCAGAAAGGAACTTTTAAATACTGAGCAGAAGATAAGCGATGCGCAGTTTGCCCTGATGCAGGAGTATGAGGATGATATACCAAAATCCATAAAGCTTTTAGCCACAAATGAAAAGTATCTCAGCACTATAAACAGAGACTTAAAGACTCTTGAGGGCGAGAAAACAGAGTGGGAGATAGCCAAGGATAGCTGTAAAAATGAGATGAAGCAGCTCAGGCGGCTGGCTATACTTCTTATAGTGGTATTTGCCATAGCTGCTTTGTCCTGCCTGGTGACATCCCAGACCACTGGGGCGGACACCTCAATGGTGATGGCTGTTTCAGCATTTGTAGCTGCCATGCTGGGTGGATACATATTTCTCAAATATCAGGACTGCCAGAGAGAAATCCAGAAGTGTGATGTGAACAGAAATTATGCCATCACCCTTGAAAACAGAGTTAAGCTTAAGTATGTCAACATGAAGAATGCTGTGGACTATGCCTGTGAAAAGTACCATGTGAGAAATGCAGAGGAATTCGGGCAGACCTATGAGCTATTTCAGGAGACAGTAAAAGAACGGGAGAAGTTCAGAAGAACCAATGATGATTTGGAGTTTTATAACGAAAAGCTTGTAGAGACTCTCCAGAGATTTAATCTGTATGATGAGAAAATGTTTATAAATTATGCAAAGGCAATCGTTAACAATGAAGAAATGGTTGAGCTTAAGCACGATTTGGTAGCCAGGAAGCAGAAGTTAAGAAGCCGTATGGAGTATAATCTCAAGGTTATATCCGAGCTTAAGAGGGATATACTGATAAATAAGAGCCGGCTTGGAGAAAGAGTTGACCAGGTCAACACTGTATTAAAAAGAGTTTCAGAATTAAATATGTCGCTTGATACATAAAAAGTCTGTCGCATTGACAGACTTTTTTGCATATCCTGATATGAACAAACAAATAATCGAGGTAGACAATGAATAAGCATGACGATTGGAAGGTCGCAATGGCATATGTTCCATGGCAGACCTTTAAGGAGCCTTATGAGCCGGCTAAGGCTCTGGTTATAGGAACCATATTTCCGGAACTTGACAAAAAATTCACAGGAAAGAGGGAGGTCATAAATGAAAGATTTAGATAATTTGAGCCGTGAGCAGCTTTTTATGTGGGTTAACCAGCTGAGTTTTTGTGCGGATGATATGATGCTTTATCTTGACACACACCCTGATGATAAGGATGCCCTGGAGTATTACAACCAGTGCAGGGAGGTGCTTAAGATGGCAAAAAGCGGCTATGAGGCAAAGTATGGAGCTTTCTCCCTGTGCAATGTGTCAAAGCTTTCAGAGTGGAATTGGAATGAAGGACCTTATCCTTGGGATAACAGTGAAGGAGGAATGAGATAATGTGGAGTTTTGAGAAGAGATTACAGTATCCTGTAAATATAAGCTGTCCTAATGCGGAAATCGCAAAGGTGATTATGTCCCAGTTTGGAGGACCGGATGGTGAGCTTGCAGCATCCATGAGGTATCTGTCCCAGAGATACTCTATGAGTAATAACAGGGTGGCAGGACTTTTGACTGATATCGGAACTGAGGAATTAGCCCATCTTGAAATGATTGGCACCATTATCAGACAGCTCACGAAGGGCTTAAGCGCAGAGGAGCTAGACAAGGCAGGTCTGGGTGCTTACTATATTGACCATACAGGAGCTCTCTGGCCACAGTCAGCAGGAGGCATACCTTTTAATGCCTGCGAATTCCAGTCAAAGGGCGACCCTATAACTGATCTGATGGAGGATATGGCTGCGGAGCAGAAAGCCAGAACCACCTATGATAATATCCTGCGGCTTGTAAAGGATAACGAGGTGGCTGACCCAATCAGGTTCTTAAGGGAACGTGAGATAGTACACTTCCAGAGATTTGGCGAAGGCCTGAGAATGATACAGGATGATTTGAACAGCAAAAACTTTTACAGCTTCAATCCATCCTTTGATTAATGCTTTTTGACATTGATAATTTGAAGGAATTGGAGTATAATTTCGAAAGATAACATTTATATAGAGGAGATATACTGATGAGTAAAATAAGAACCAGATTTGCGCCTAGCCCAACGGGAAGAATGCACGTAGGTAATCTTCGTACAGCATTATATGCTTACCTGATTGCAAAGCATGAGGGTGGAGATTTTATTTTAAGAATAGAAGACACTGACCAGGAGAGACTTGTGGAGGGGGCTGTTGATATTATTAACAGAACACTTGAAAAGACAGGTCTTGTCCATGATGAGGGACCTGACAAGGACGGCGGATGTGGCCCTTATGTGCAGAGTGAGAGACAGGCTGCAGGAATCTACCTTGAGTATGCTAAAAAACTTATCGACAAGGGAGAGGCTTACTACTGCTTCTGTGACAAGGAGAGGCTGGAGAGCCTAAGGACTACTGTAGCAGGCAAGGAGATTTCAATATACGACAAGCACTGCCTGCACTTGTCTAAGGAGGAGGTCGAGGCAAACCTTGCTGCCGGCAAGCCATATGTAATCAGACAGAACAATCCTACAGAGGGTACTACAACCTTTGAGGATGAGATATATGGAGATATCACAGTAGATAATTCAGAGCTTGATGATATGATTCTCATTAAATCTGACGGATTCCCAACCTACAATTTTGCAAATGTTGTAGATGATCATTTAATGGGAATCACACATGTTGTAAGAGGAAATGAGTATCTTTCATCTTCTCCAAAGTATAACAGGCTCTATGAGGCTTTTGGCTGGGAGGTTCCAGTGTATGTCCACTGCCCGCTCATTACAGATGAGAACCACCAGAAGCTTTCAAAGAGAAGCGGACACTCATCCTTTGAGGATTTGTTAGAACAGGGATTTTTGACAGAGGCTGTGGTAAACTTTGTTGCGCTTCTGGGATGGAGTCCTGCTGACAATCAGGAGATTATGTCTCTTGAGGAGCTTGTAGAGAAGTTTGATTATCACCATATGAGCAAGTCACCGGCTGTATTTGATTATACCAAGCTTAAGTGGATGAATGGAGAGTACATCAAGAAGCTTGATTTTGATACTTTCTATGAGATGGCTGAGCCATATATCAAAGAGGTTGTTACTAAGGATTATGATTTAAAGAAGATTGCTAAGATGGTTCAGTCCCGTATAGAAATCTTCCCAGACATCAAGGAGCACATAGATTTCTTTGAGGAGCTTCCTGAGTACAGTGTAGATATGTATACACACAAGAAGATGAAGACAAATGCACAGACTTCACTTGAGGTGCTGACAGAGATTCTTCCTGTTCTTGAGGCACAGGAGGACTATAGCAATGATGCACTTTACGCAGTGCTTTGTGATTATGTAGCCAAAAAGGGCTGCAAGAATGGCTATGTTATGTGGCCAATCAGAACTGCTGTCTCTGGTAAACAGATGACACCAGGTGGAGCAACAGAGCTTATGGAGGTACTTGGCAAAGAGGAATCAATTGCCAGAATCAAGAAGGGTATTGAGTTATTAAATGAAGTTTAACAAATCTCAGGCAAGCGCCATTTCGCATAGAGATGGCGCCATGCTTGTTCTTGCAGGTCCCGGTTCAGGGAAGACCGCAGTTATCACACAGAGAACAAAAACACTTATAACAGAATATGGTGTAAATCCCTCAAATATTCTTGTGATTACTTTCACAAAGGCTGCAGCTATGGAGATGAAGGAGAGGTTTTTAAAGCTGACAGGGGAGTCTGTTTCAAAAGTGACTTTTGGTACATTTCATGCGGTTTTCTTTACCATTTTAAAATACGCCTATAATTTCAAGTCCTCAAATATAGTGACAGATGAACAGAAATACAGGTTTATGAGGGAGATTCTGTCTAACTATAATCTGGAATACAATGACGAGAATGAGATTATATCAAATCTTTTTGGCGAGATAAGCACTATTAAAAATGGACAGATTGATTTGGAGCATTTTTACTCTGCCCAGTGCAGCGCAGAAATATTTAGAAAAATCTATAAGGACTATGAGGGCTGTCTTTCGAGGAGCAGGCTTATAGATTTTGATGATATGCTGACCTATACCTATGAGCTGTTTACCCAGAGACCTGATATATTGGGATTCTGGCAGAATAAATATAAGTATATACTGGTTGATGAGTTTCAGGACATTAACCGCATTCAGTATGAGATAATCAGAATGATGGCACAGCCTGAAAATAATCTATTTATCGTGGGGGATGATGACCAGAGCATATACAGGTTCAGAGGCTCGAAGCCTGAAATCATGCTTAATTTTACTAAGGATTATCCGGATGCAAGGCAGGTGCTTTTGGACACAAACTACAGATGTGGCAGATATATAGTAGAGACTTCCAAAAATCTGATATCCTATAATGCTGAGAGGTTTGATAAGGATATAATTCCATCCAAGACGGATGATACCCCGGTGGAGTATATCACCTTTGACAGCAGGAAAGATGAGAATTTATACCTGATTAGGGAGATTGATAAGCTCATAAAGCAGGGAGCTGAGTTTTCAGATATAGCCGTGCTTATGCGTACAAATACCCAGCCCAGACAGCTTATTGAGCAGCTGATGGAGTACAATCTGCCCTTTAAGACCAAGGACAGGATTCCAAATCTCTATGAGCACTGGATAGCAAAGGACATTTTTACATATTTACGAATTGCTGCAGGAGGCAGAAGCCGCAGGGACTTTTACCAGATTATGAACAGACCCAAGAGATATCTGAGTAGAAATTCCCTCTGTGAGGAGACGGTTGCCTTTGATGAATGGATAAAGCTCTATGATGAGCAGCCCTGGATAGCAGAGAGAATCGAGAAGCTTGAGTATGACCTTAAGATGCTGTCCAGAATGAATCCTTATGCTGCAATAAACTACATCAGGAAGGGTGTGGGCTATGATGATTTCCTGATTGAGTATGCTGAGTACAGGAGCATGAACAAGGAAGAATTATTCGACATCTTAGAGGAAATCCAGTCGGGAGCCAAGGGTTACAAGACCTACGAGGAGTGGGATGAGCATATAAAGGCATACACAGAGGAGATAAAGCGTCTTGCAGAGCTTAAGGCAGCTAATCCCAACGCTGTTACCATATCGACTCTCCACAGTGCCAAGGGGCTTGAATATGAGCATGTCTTTATTCTGGACGTAAACGAGGGAATTATGCCTTATAAAAAGGCAGTCCTGGATAAGGATATAGAGGAGGAACGCAGGCTTTTCTATGTTGGAATGACAAGAGCAAAGACCAGATTAAGCCTTTATTCTGTCAAATCCATCAATGATAAAAACACAGCAATATCAAGGTTTGTAAATGAAACAAAAGTGAGATACGAAAAAAAGGAACCAAAATAGTGGTTCCTTTACATTTCGTCAAACATTTCGTCATCAAGGATTTCATCGAATTTGTCTGCAGCGATTTCGTATTCTTCCTCAGAATCAATGTTTTCAATAGATGGAAGTCCCTCTTCATCCTCGAAATATCTGTACAGATATACATCTCCGTCAGCGTTCTCATTGCCCTTGTCATCTAAGGGAATAAGTGCGATATAGTCCTGATTGCCAGCTTCAAAGATAGTGAGTATCCTGCATTCTACTGAACCATCATCCAAATCAAGAGTCACACGGATATTGTCAATTTCTTCCTCTGTAACAGGTGTTACCTTTTCATCCTTAGCCATAAATAACCTCTTTTCATAATGTTTTCTATTTTTTCGGGTAGACATATTATATATTATAAAGAGAAATAATTCTATACAAAAACTTTAAAAGCTTGTATAATTATAAATATTGTAGACAGATAAGGTGGTGCAGCATGAGATATATTATAAAAGAAGGCGATTATGCCAGCATGGGGGTTGAAAGAAGTGGAGATGACTATACTTTTACCTTTGAATGTGAAAAAGAGGATAAATGCTGCATTGTTATTACAGATGAAAAGGGGCAGACTACAGACACAATCCATGTCCCGGCAAATTTCTGCTTAGGCTCCCTGCGCTCAGTACAGGTATGTGGAATTAAGTCAGGGAACTTTCTCTATTATTATGAGATAAATGGTCAAAAGCTTGTAGATCCATATGCAAAAGCCATAGCAGGACGTGAAAAATGGAATGACGCTGCCCGCAGGGAAAATGATTATGATGTGAGCGGCTATGTGGAGAATGCAGCTTTCGACTGGTCAGATGATGTGGCCCCGGAGATTCCCAAACAGGATATGATTATGTATAAGCTGCATATCAGAGGTTTTTCCATGGGTAGCGTATCAAACAGGAAGTATGCTGGTACCTTTGAAGCAGTAAAAAGCCGGATAAAGTACTTGAAAAAGCTTGGAATTACATCCCTTGAGCTTATGCCGGTCTATGAATTTGAGGAGATTAATATACCGGTAAAGGGAAAGACCCCGGAATATGCAAAGTGGGAAGCAGACAAGGACGATATTATCCTGCCGAAGGAGGAGAATGATGAGCCTTCTAAGATCAACTACTGGGGCTATGGAGCCGGCAATTATTTTGCAGTCAAGGCTTCTTATGCCTATGAGCCCCACAGGGCAGCCTGTGAGTTTAAGAGCCTTGTAAAGGAGATGCACAGAAATGGCATGGAGTGTATTCTTGAGATGTATTTTCCGAATGATGCCAATCATAATATGATACTTGATGCCTTGAGGTTCTGGGTCAGGGAGTATCATGTGGATGGATTTCATCTTTTGGGAGACAATCTGCCGGTTACTGCCATTGTACAGGACATTCTTTTAAGCCGTACCAAGCTTTTTTATAATTATTTTGATGAAAATATCGCATCCAATGATAAAAAGTATAAGACACTTTTTGTATACAAGGATGAATACCTTTATCCTGCAAGAAAGCTCTTAAACCACATGAATGGCTCAATGCGTGACTTTTTGGATCAGCAGAGGAAGCAGGGCAGCGATTTAGGCTATGTTAATTATATAACAAATAATAATGGTTTTACTCTGGCAGACCTTTTTATGTATAACGACAGGCATAATGAGGCAAATGGTGAGGCAAATGCTGACGGAAACCAGTGGAATTACAGCAATAATTATGGCGAGGAAGGACCAAGCCGCAGAAAATTCATCAGGGAAGTGCGTAATCTCAAGTGGAAAAATGCCCTGATGATGATGTTTCTTGCTCAGGGTGTGCCTCTGCTCTGGTCAGGAGACGAAATCAAAAACTCCCAAAAGGGCAATAACAACGCCTATTGTCAGGACAATATGGTGGGCTGGGTTGACTGGAAAAACGAGAAAAACCATAAGAAAGAGCTTGAGTTTGTGTCAAAGCTCATAGAGTTTAGAAAGAGTCATCCTATTATATCACAGGGAGAGCCCTTTAAGTTTAGTGATTACAAATCCTATGGCTATCCGGACCTGTCCTTCCACGGAGAAAATGCATGGATAACAGGCAGCGGGCTTAACAAACAGTGCGTTGGGCTTATGTATGCAGGGGATTATTCTCCTGTAAAGAAGAAGGATGAATATGTCTATATAGGCTACAATTTCTATTCCTACAGAGAGAAGCTTGCACTTCCGGGAATTGGAAAGAAAAAGAAATGGTATCTTGTGGCAGATACTTCTGACAAGAAGGAATCATTTTATGAGGAGCCTTTATTATATGACAATCAGGAATTTTTGACCTTGAATCCTCAGGCAATATGTATTTTGGTAGGTAAGTAAAATGAAGGCATGGAAACATTTTTGCACTATAACCAGACACAAAAATCTTGTGCTGGCAGGCTGTTTTAAAATAGGATTATACAAGCAGGGACTGCTCCATGATTTGTCAAAGTACAGTCCTACAGAGTTTCTGGTGGGATGCAGGTATTATCAGGGCTATATGAGTCCGAATAATGCAGAGAGGATGGACAGGGGCTATTCCTCTGCCTGGCTCCACCACAAGGGCAGGAATAAGCACCATCTGGAATACTGGATTGACTATGATATTCCATCATCTGATGGTGATAATAAAGACCATTCAGGCATGGCAGGCATGAAAATGCCAATTAAGTACGTCTGCGAGATGTTTGTGGACAGGGTATCAGCCTCCAAAAACTATCAGAATGATAAGTACACGGACAGGAGTGCCCTTGAGTATTACAACAAGAGCATCGACCACTATATGATACACAAGGACACAGAGGCTATGATATCATATCTGCTGGAAATGCTTGCTATAAAGGGCGAAAAAGAAACCTATTCATATATCAGAAATCAGGTGTTAAAGGGAAAGGTTCCTTACGAGAAGGAACCTCTGGATAAGCTAAAGGATGCACTTCATGTCTCCGTGTAAAGGGGCTGTGAAGTGCATTTTTTCATGTGTAATTGGATGAAAAAAGCTAAGCTCTGCTGAGTGGAGAGCCTGTCTGCCTATATACTTATAGTCCGGATTGTAGAGAAAATCACCAATCAGGGGATGACCGATATGCTTCATATGCACCCTTATTTGGTGGGTGCGCCCAGTTTCAAGCTTAAGTTCAATCAGGGACAGGTCTTTTTCCCTGCTGTAGGATAGCCGCTTATAATGGGTGACAGCTCTTTCCCCTTTTGCAAAATCCACACATCTTTCTATGGTGGAGTTATCCCTTCTTGCGATGGGGGCGTCTATCGTGCCGGAAGCCTCGGTAAGTCCATCAACAATTGCCATATAGGTGCGTTTTATCTGGCGGGCTGCCACCATCTGACCCAGAATTCCTGCTGACAGTGAGTGCTTGGCAATGATGGTAAGTCCTGTGGTGTCGCGGTCTAATCTGTTTATACACCTGAATACAAAGCTTTCCCCCCGGCTGCTAAAGTAGTATAGGAGGGCATTGGCGAGGGTATTGTCGTGATTGTTTATAGATGGGTGGACTGGCATGCCAACAGGCTTGTCCACTACCAGTATGTCCTCATCCTCATAGACAATCCTGAAATCCAGCTTTACTGGCTCTATATCGCTGGACAACCTGTTCTCCACAAGGTTTAAATCAAGTACATCCCCTTCTTTTAGACGTTCATTGGTGTATGCCCATATGCCGTTTCGCATTATGCCATTTTCTGTCCTTTTAAGCTGAACCATGACATGATGGCTGAAGCCTTTATTTTTTAAGAAAAACTCTATTGTATTATCTCTGTCTTTTTCTGTGATTGTATATCTTAATTGTCTTTTCATAAAAATAGTATATCTAATTTCAGAGGGAAAAGCACGAAAAAAATATAGCGGCATAAAATATAAAATGAACACATTTATGTCACCATTAACGCTTGAGGAGGAAAGCAAGGTCTTAGCGAAACTTAAAGATAATGATGAGGCCGCCAGGGAAACGCTGATTTTACACAATATGAGACTTGTGGCTCATGTTATAAAGAAGTATTCGGTTTCGGAGGAGGACAGGGACGAACTGCTGTCAATAGGCACAATCGGGCTGATAAAGGCTGCCTCTACTTTTAACCCTGATTTTGGCAATAAATTTGCCACTTATGCAATCCGGTGTATTGATAATGAGATACTCATGTATTTCAGAGGAAGAAAAAAGACAAAGGGAGATGTGTCTTTGTATGAACCAATCGGAGTAGATAAAGAAGGCAATCAAATTCATCTGATGGATGTCCTGGACGTGGAAGACGAGGATGTCATAGATAAAATAATTAAAAAGGCTCAGTTGAAAAAAGTGTCAGATGGAATTGAGAATACCCTGTCAGAGAGAGAACTGCTTATAATAAGGCTCAGATATGGACTAAATGACACTAAGGCATATACCCAGAAGGAAATCGCCAAATCCCTTGGTATATCACGTTCATATGTATCCAGAATAGAAAAAAAGGCTCTGGAGAAATTAAAAAAACTATTAATTTAAAAATTTTATGGTGAAAAAAGATAAGTCTTATGGTAACATATACTTATCTTTTTTCTTGCATAATTCATGCATTTTTCCCAGATAGAACAGGAGAAAAAATGTACAGTACAATTAGGACTGCTGTGCTGGAAGGCATTACGTCCAAAAGCATAGCAATTGAAGTGGATATCAGCGCAGGCATGCCGGTTTTTGACATGGTGGGCAACCTGTCAGCTGAGGTAAAGGAGGCGAAGGAGAGGGTAAGGACAGCCCTGCACAATCATGGCATACTGCTGCCGGCAAAGAGGATAACGATTAATCTGTGTCCTGCAAATATCAGAAAAAGCGGTACTGGCTTTGATGTGCCAATCGCGGTAGCCCTGCTTGTGTCCATAGGACTGATAGATGAGAGCAAATGTAAGGATGTGGTCTTTGTCGGGGAGCTAAGCTTAAATGGTAAAATACTTGGAACGAATGGAGTGCTTCCGATTGTGTCAGATGAGTACTCCAGAGGAATTAAGAAGTTTGTAGTTCCGAAGGAGAATGAGAACGAGGCAAGGCTGGTGCCGGGAGCAGAGATTTTTGCATTTGAAAACTTATCACAGCTCATAGCCTTTTTAAACGGAGAGGAGAAATACCAGAGTAAGCCCTGCGAGACTGTAGCTCCTGGCAAGACCTACAGCGTGGATTTTGTGGATGTGAATGGACAGGCTTTTGTGAAAAGAGCCTGTGAGGTGGCTGCGGCGGGCATGCACAATATGCTTCTGGTAGGACCACCGGGAGCCGGCAAGACTATGATAGCAGAGAGGCTCCCCACAATCCTGCCTGCCCTCTCGGAGGAGGAGAAGCTTGAACTGTCAAAAATATACAGTGTATGTGGGCTCTTAAATAACAATTCTGCCCTGCTGTCTGACAGACCCTTCAGGGATCCCCATCATACAGTCACAAAGGCTGGAATCATAGGCGGAGGCATAGATTTAAAGCCTGGAGAAATCTCTCTGGCGCATAATGGGGTGCTGTTTTTAGATGAGCTTACAGAGTTTAACAAGCAGACAATAGAGGTCTTGAGACAGCCCCTGGAGGACCATAGGATTAATCTTGTGAGAGGCAGCACCAGTGTGGTATATCCGGCTAATTTCCTGCTTTTTGCCGCCATGAACCCCTGCAATTGTGGTTATTATCCAGACATGCAGAAATGCAGGTGCACAGCTCCTTCCCTGAGACGCTATCTGGATAAGCTGTCACAGCCTCTGATAGACAGAATTGACCTCTGTGTGGAAGCCTCGGCACTCAGTTACAGCGAGATTGTTATGAAGGATAAGAACGAGAGCTCAGAAGAAATCAGAAGCAGGGTGGCAAGGTGTCACGAAATCCAGCAGAACAGATATGTGGATGAAAGCTTCAGGTTTAACAGCAGGCTCCCGGCATCCCTCATGGAAAAGTATTGCAGGCTTGGCGACAAGGAAAATAAGTATATGGGGAGCATTTTTGATAAAATGGGCATGACAGGACGAACCTATCACAAGATAATCCGTGTGGCACGGACCATAGCAGATTTGGAGGAGAGTGAGGATATAAAGCTCTGCCACCTGTCGGAGGCTGTCTGCTACAGGAGTCTGGATAATAAATACTGGGGAGGAAGCATTCTATGAAATATCAGTACTGGCTGTCTAATATCAAGGGACTGTGGAGTGGAAAAAAATTATTATTTATAAAAAATAATATTTCTGCCCAGGAGCTATATTATATAGAAGAAAAAACTTTAAGAAAGATTAGTGGGTTAACAGAAGCAGATATAACGGCAATAATTAATTCCAGAAATGAGTGGGATGCAGACGAGAAATGGAATCAGTTTGTTATGAGCGGCTATGGCTTTGTAAGTATTGAGGACAAAGCATTCCCAAAGAGGCTGAGAGAGATTGCAGACCCTCCTTATTCCCTCTGCTATAAGGGGAAACTGCCTGATGATAAGAGCAAATCAGTTGCAATTGTTGGAGCCAGAGGCAGGAGCGCATATGGAGAAAGTATCGCAAAGAAAATCGGCAGAAGGCTGGCTGAAAATGGGGTTAATGTCATAAGCGGCATGGCTCGTGGCATAGACAGGGACGGGCATATGGGAGCCATTGATGGAAAAGGGCAGACCTATGCGGTACTGGGCTGTGGAGCAGACCAGTGCTATCCCAGGGAAAACAGGTTTTTGTACGAAAAAATACCAGAAGCAGGCGGCATAATATCTGAATATTCCATGGGCACAGCACCGCTGCCGGCCTACTTTCCGCAGAGAAACAGGATAATATCAGGGCTTAGTGATGCGACAGTTGTGGTGGAAGCGAGATTGAAAAGCGGTTCGCTTATCACAGCAGATTATGCGCTGGAGCAGGGCAAGGATGTATATGTGGTTCCGGGGCGGGTGTCAGACCCTTTAAGTCAGGGCTGTAATGCCCTGATTAAGCAGGGAGCGATGATACTGAATGACCTGGATGAGTTTATAAAAGAACTGGGGATTTCGGATGACAATGAGTATGTTCAAATGGACTTTCGAAAAAATTTACTTGAAAAACCAGAAGCGTTGGTGTATAGTTTACTCGATTTTTGTCCGATAGGTATCGGGACACTTATGGAGAAGTTACCATATCAATTAAGCGAGCTTCTGACGATTTTGGAAAGCCTTGAGAGCAAAGGACTGGTTAGGGAAAATGTACCGAATTATTTCGTCAGACTACTGTAGCTCACGTAAATAAGGAGTTTTTTGATGGCAAAGTATCTGGTTATTGTGGAGTCGCCTGCAAAGGTTAAGACAATTAAAAAGTTTTTGGGGAAGAATTATGAGGTAATGGCATCAAATGGTCACGTCAGGGATTTGCCTAAGAGTCAGCTGGGCATAGATGTTGATGGTGATTTTGAGCCTAAATATATTACTATCCGTGGTAAGGGGGATATACTGGCAAAGCTTAGGAAAGAGGCCAAAAAGGCTGACAAGATATATCTCGCAACTGACCCTGACCGTGAAGGAGAAGCAATTTCATGGCACCTGGTAAATGCCTTAAAGCTTGAGGGCAAAAATGTAAGCCGTATAAGTTTTAACGAGATTACCAAGAATGCGGTAAAGGAATCCCTCAAAAATCCTAGAGAAATAGACATGGATCTGGTTGATGCCCAGCAGGCGAGAAGAGCACTGGACAGAATCGTGGGTTATAGAATAAGTCCCCTGCTCTGGGCTAAGGTAAAGCGTGGGCTTAGTGCCGGAAGAGTACAGTCTGTTGCACTTAGAATCGTATGTGACAGGGAGGATGAAATCAACGCTTTTATACCAGAAGAGTATTGGAGCGTGGACGCACTTATCAATGCTGAGGGAGAGAAAAAGCCTGTTCTTGCAAAGCTTTATGCCAGGGGCAGGGACAAAATAGCAATAGCTTCCAAGGAAGAGGTAGATAAAATCCTTGCGGAGATGAAGGATGAAGAGGTAAAGGTTCTTGATATCAAGAAGAGCGAGCGTAATAAAAAAGCACCTTTACCTTTTACGACCTCTACCTTACAGCAGGAGGCTTCAAAGGCTTTGAATTTCCCTATTTCAAAGACAATGCGTATTGCCCAGCAGCTCTATGAAGGAGTTGACATTAAGGGACAGGGAACTGTGGGTCTTATCACTTACCTGCGTACAGACTCTATCAGAATCTCTGAGGAGGCTGATGCGGCTGCAAGAGAGTTCATACATGAAAACTATGGAGACAAGTATCTGTCTGAGGGACAGGGTATGAAAAAGGGCAGCCAGAAGATACAGGATGCCCACGAGGCCATCAGACCATCAGATATAAATCGTACACCATCTGATATAAAGGAGTCTCTCTCAAGAGACCAGTTCAGGCTTTATCAGCTTATCTGGAAGCGCTTTACAGCCAGCAGGATGGCAAATGCTGTATACGAGACTACAACAGTCAATATCGGTGTGGGTGAGTATAGGTTTCATGTATCTACTTCAAAGGCTTCCTTTGATGGTTTTGAGCTGGCATACACAGAGGCTGATGATGAGAAGGCAGAAAAGCAGGCTGCATTTAAGTCTATAGATGAAAATACAAAGCTGTCATTGGTGGAGTTTGAGCCGAAGCAGCACTTTACACAGCCGCCTGCCCACTATACAGAGGCGTCACTGGTAAGGACTCTTGAGGAGCTTGGAATAGGACGTCCAAGTACTTATTCTCCAACGATTACAACCATAATAGCCAGAAGATACATTACCAAGGAAAATAAAAACTTATATGTCACAGAAATCGGCGAGGTTGTCAATTCAATCATGAAGGAGTCCTTCCCTACGATTGTTGACGAACGTTTCACAGCCAATATGGAGACATTGCTTGATGGAGTGGCAGAGGGCACTGTAAATTGGAAGACTGTTATTAGAAACTTCTATCCAGACCTTCAGATGGCGGTAGAAAAAGCAGAGAAGGAGCTGGAAAAGGTTACAATTGAGGACGAGGTCACAGATGAAATCTGTGAGGTCTGCGGCAGAAACATGGTGATTAAGTACGGACCGCACGGCAAGTTCCTGGCCTGCCCGGGATTCCCGGAATGCCGTAATACAAAGCCATATTTTGAGAAGATTGGCGTTGCCTGTCCTAAGTGTGGCAAGGATATAGTGCTTAAGAAAACACGAAAAGGACGTAAGTATTATGGCTGTATAGATAATCCGGAATGTGATTTTATGAGCTGGGGACGTCCGGTGGCAGAGAAATGTCCGAGATGTAACAGCTATATGGTTGTAAAAGGAAATAAAATTGCATGTTCTAATGAACAATGCGGATATGTTACTACACAAAAACAAGATAATGATTGAATTGTCTGAAAAAACATGCTAGAATAATTGTTGTTACGGACATACATTGGAATATCGGGAGGTAACGTGGAATGAGCGTTCAACTTTTAGACAAAACACGAAAAATAAATAAATTACTTCATAATAATAATTCATCCAAGGTTGTTTTTAATGACATTTGTGAGGTCTTAACAGGCATACTTGATTCTGACATACTTGTTATCAGCCGAAAGGGCAAGGTGCTTGGTTCAAGCATATGCAAGGGTGTGGATGAGCTTCAGGAGCTTATCGTAGATGAGGTTGGAGGATTTATTGACGCAGAGCTTAATGAGAGACTTCTTGGCATCTTATCAACCAAGGAAAACGTTAATCTTGAGACCCTTGGCTTTGGAGAAAATTCAAGAAAATACAAGGCGATAATCACACCTATTGATATTGCAGGTGAGCGTCTTGGCACATTATTTGAGTACAGAAGCGAGAAAGAGTACGATATAGATGATATCATTCTGACAGAGTATGGCACCACTGTTGTAGGTCTTGAAATGATGCGTTCTGTAAACGAGGAAAATGCAGAGGAGAACAGAAAGATTCAGATTGTTAAATCTGCAATCAGCACCCTGTCATTTTCTGAGCTTGAAGCTATTATCCATATATTTGATGAGCTTGATGGAAATGAGGGCATACTTGTTGCAAGCAGGATTGCAGACAGTGTTGGAATCACAAGGTCTGTGATAGTCAATGCCTTGAGAAAGTTTGAGAGTGCAGGAGTTATCGAATCCCGTTCATCGGGAATGAAGGGCACTTACATCAAGGTTGTTAATGATGTAGTCTTTGACGAACTTGAGAAGATAAAGAAGAACAGATAATTTAGAAAAACAGATAATTTAATAGATCAATGGATTGTATGAGATAAAAGGACTTACATAGCTAAGTCCTTTTTGTTTTGCCATCTGGCCGGCAAAGCTGCCGTAGAAGGCTCGGTGGGTGTATGAATATAGCTATGGCTTCCCTACATATATGATGGCATTATATGGTATTGCAAATCCTTAAAAACACAATATCATGTAAAAGTGGTAAAAAAGTCTTGTGTTTTTCAAGATATAAATTATAAT
>ERZ1034946.165-NODE-165-length-50695-cov-7.365304_pt1 | contig 50695 bp, 44 predicted proteins | sample MGYA00520591_ERZ1034946 | MGnify/ENA primary metagenome ERZ1034946 (study PRJEB33766, sample SAMN09781753) | gut metagenome | biome: gut microbiome | host: Homo sapiens | place: Madagascar | study: EMG produced TPA metagenomics assembly of the PRJNA485056 data set...
AAATTATGCACAGAGAAAAAATATTTTCATATCCTATTATGACGGAAGGTATTGCGAGGAGAAAAATATGGCGTATAAGATTATTCTGGATGCCGGTCATGGCGGGGAAGATCCAGGAGCTGTTTATAAAGAGCGTAAAGAAAAAGACGATAATCTGAAACTTACGCTTGCTGTGGGAAAAATACTGGAGGATAAGGGTGTGGATGTAGTTTATACAAGAACTACTGATATTTATCAGACTCCTTTTGAAAAAGCAAGGCTGGCAAATGAATCTGGTGCGGATTATTTTATTTCTTTTCACAGAAACAGCAGTCCGGAATCTGAGCAATACAATGGTGTGGAGGTTCTGGTATATGATAAAAAAGGAATCAAGTATCAGATGGCGCAGAACATCGAAGGCGCTCTTGGTGAACTGGGATTTCAGGAACTGGGAGTAAAAGAACGTCCTGGACTTGTTGTACTTCGCAGAACAAAAATGCCGGCACTTCTGATAGAAACCGGATTTATCAATTCAGAAAAAGACAATCAGCTTTTTGATGAGAAATTCGAAGAAATCGCCAGAAGTATTGCAGATGCAATTCTTGGGACTCTGGATGAGAAAACCGTAGATGCACCATTGTATTACCGTGTACAGACAGGCGCTTTTCGTAATCGTGAAAATGCGGACCGGATGCTGTACCAGCTGACGGACCAGGGATTTCCGGCTTTTATTCTGAAAGAAAATGATCTCTATAAAGTTCAGGTAGGCGCATATATGCAGCTTGGAAATGCAGTGAATATGGAACAGCGTCTCAGAGACAGTGGATACAGTACTGTGATTGTAACAAAATAATGCCGGGAATAGGATCGTAGATGTGAGTTTTACAATCTGCTGGTGCGTATTATAAAAAAGAGTGCTATGATACAGCTGATATGGTATGAGAAAAAAGCGGAATGAATGCTTGGCGTTAGGATTCCGTTAAAAATACACAAATAAGGAAGGAAACGCACAAAATGTATGAGGAATTTCTGAAACAGATCGAAGATTTTATATTTGTGGAGGATCTGCCGGAAAAAGCGGACATAATTTTTGTTCCGGGAAACGGATATCCGCAGATGGCAGAAAAAGCGGCCGAACTGTACCGGAAAGGACTGGCGCAGAAGATTTTGCCAAGTGGTAGATACAGCATTACTGTGGGAAAATTTGCCGGGGTGCTGGATAAAAAGGAATGTTATGGAGGAACATACGGGACGGAATGGGAATTTCTCAGGGATGTTCTTATGAGAAACGGAGTACCGGAAGAAATGATTCTGAAAGAAGATCAGGCTACATTTACGTATGAAAATGCAATTTATTCCAGACAGGTAACAGACAGAGAACAGCTGAATATTCAGAAGGCGATTCTCTGCTGTAAAACCTGTCATGCAAGACGTGCGCTGATGTATTACAAAATGCTGTATCCGGATACAAAATTCTTTGTAGTTCCATGTTGTGTGGATTCGATAGATAAAAGCACATGGAGTGAGACAAATGAAGGAATTGATGAGGTAATGGGGGAAATAACACGAATAATCAAACAGTTTTCACTGATGCTTAAAAAAAATTAATTTGGGGGTGTCGTAAAAAAAAGAATTGTGTTATAATGCTTTTGACGAAAAAACGAAATATCTGTTACGAAAGATTAACAAGATATTAATTTTTGGAGAAATATTGATTCGGGCGCGTGATAAATGCGTTCGATATTTTATATAGAAGAATTTTCAGAAAAAAATCAGATATAAAACGAAGATTTTGAATATAGAGGTGCAGATTATTATGAAAAAGAATACAAAGAATACTTTTGGCAGAAGCTTTTCAATACTGGCGGCAGCGGCGTTGTCTATGACTTTAATCGGTGGACAGGCTTTTCCGACATATGCGGGCAGTTCTTCCGGGATTGAGACAGGAGCCATGATTCCGGATAATATTACGATTGACACTCCTACAGCTCTGGCGAATGTCGCACTTCCATCGAATGAATATGGAACACTTTCCTGGGTTGATGGTTCTTATGTCCCACAGAAACGGGTTCAGTCCTGTGAAGTTGTATTTAAACCTTCCGCAGGTGCAGATCTTTCCGGACTTCCAGGGTGGGACAGTGCGTCCGGGACTCTTACCGGATATGTGACAGTTGTTGTGAGCAGCCTGGACAGCGCATCGGAAGATACCGATAATGATGAACAGAAAGATTCTTCTCAGTCTGATGAATCTTATGACACAGAAAACAGTGATAAAGACAGCAAAGATGTTTCTGACAAAGAGACACAGCAGGACAGTAAGGATGAGAATGCAGATCAGGAGGATTCTTCCAGTGACAGTTCTTCCGCTGACAGCAGTACAGACAAAAATTCAGATTCTTCCACAGATGTGAAAGATCCGGCTGAGGAGGATAAGAATGAGGAAGATCCGGAGGTAACAGAAGTTCCGGATATTACGGTAACACCGGTTCAGAAAGATGACAGCCAGAACACAGAAGAAAAAGAGGAAGAAACTGCTGAGACAACTGTGACACCGGCAGCCAGTGATACAGGCGATAATACAGAGGACACTGACAATAATAAAAAAGAGAACAATTCTGAAATAACAGAGATTCCGGAAATAACGGAAAATCCGGATGAAAATACAGATAATATCTTTGACCGAAAAGATGAGCCGGAAGATAAACGTCCACAGAATGCAGCTACAGACATTACAGAGACAGAGATGGAAGCGATTGCACAGCAGAATCATACCTGTGATGGAATTACAGTATCCGGTATAGATCTTCCATGGTATGTACAGTTCCGTGTTTCCGGCGGAGATGATTATCAGTTCACAAACGAAGAAGATGCGGCTATTTTTAAATCCTATGAATTTGAGCTCTGGGATACACAGAAGAATACAGAGTATAAAATTCCGGATGGTGAGTACATCAGCGTAACCGTACCGGTAAAAGCTGGCTATACATATTCTATTGAGCATCTTCTTGACAATGGCGCTATGGAAACAATTATTCCAAGTGTTGACGGAGATACTATGACATTTAGTACACATTCCTTCAGCCCGTTCGGTATTGCAGGAAGTAAATCTCTGGTAGGACCGGATGCTGGAAGTGACAGCAGTGTGACAGTGACACCGGCAGCGGATACTTCATCCTCAGATACAGGAGCAAGCAGTTCTGTGGATACCTCCAGCGACAGCAGTGAAAGTACAGATGAAATGGATACGTCCCAAGATCTGTCTTCCGGAACTGCAGAGCTGACAGACTCTTCTTCACAGAACGATACGGAGAGCAGTGAGTCCGAAGATCAGTCTTCACAGGCGAAATCCAAGAAACAGGTAAATACCGGAGATACGACACAGATTCTTCCGTTTGTGATCCTGTTTGTGGCAGCGGCAGTTGTAGCCGGCGTGGTGGTATTTCTTAAAAAGAGAAAGAAATAAATAACAAGAATAAGAGCAGAAGCCCTCCCGTATAATGAGACTGGGAGGGCTTTTTATGCGTGTAAAAACAGTGTTATGGTCACTATTGCTGGCTTACGGACTGACAGGAATTTTTCTTTTGTTACTGGCTTTTCTTCTTTTTCAGTTTGAACTGGGAGAGGGAGCGGCAGCTGCGGGAACCGTTTTTATTTATGTGGCATCCTGCCTGGCCGGAGGTTTGGCAGCCGGTAAGATTATGCGTAAGAACCGTTACCTGTGGGGAATCGTTACAGGGCTTTCTTATTATGTTCTTCTGCTTTTAGTATCTTTTCTGGCACAGGGAAAATGGGATATGACTTTTGCTCATGCAGTGACTACTTTTTTTATGTGCCTGGGCGGCGGGGCCATCGGGGGAATGCTGTCGTAAAAGCTTGCAAAAAAATGCTTTGAAAATCGACAATTTTATGCTATACTAGGCGGAGAATAGAATACATAAAGGAGGATATATCATGGAACATATCAAGACATTAAATACAAAGAACCTTCAGAACACGGTTAAGAAGGGTGGATGTGGCGAATGTCAGACATCCTGTCAGTCTGCTTGCAAGACTTCCTGTACAGTAGGAAACCAGAGCTGCGAGCATAAATAAGAAGCAGCCGTTGAATGAGTGGAAAGCAGCGGGAGACCCGCTGCTTCACTTGTTTTATCTGAAAGTAACAGGTATCCAGCAAAACGCGCCGGAGGGCGCGTTTTGTCGGGTTATAAAAGATTTTTAGAAAGGATTGCGGGAAGATGAGTCTGATTCACCGTTATCAGAGTAATGGATATAATATCGTGCTGGACATCAACAGCGGCTGTATCCACCTTGTAGATGAAGTAACCTACGAGGTACTGCCGTATCTGGAAGAAGGCATGGAAGCGGATGCTATTGCCGAGAAGCTTGGCGACCGTTTTAAGAAAGAAGATGTGGAAACATCAGTAACTGAATGTAAGAAGCTAAAGGAACAGGGAATGCTTTTTACAAAGGATATTTATGAGAATATCATTGACGAATTTACCAAGAACCGTCAGACCGTTGTAAAGGCTCTCTGCCTTCATATTGCCCATGACTGTAATCTGGCATGCAGATACTGTTTTGCGGAAGAAGGAGAGTATCATGGAAGACGTGCGCTGATGTCCTTTGAAGTTGGAAAGAAGGCACTGGATTTCCTGATCGCCAATTCCGGTTCCAGAAAGAATCTGGAAGTGGATTTCTTTGGTGGCGAGCCGCTTATGAACTGGCAGGTTGTAAAGGATCTTGTGAAATATGGAAGAGAGCAGGAGAAGCTTCATAATAAGAAATTCCGTTTCACACTGACAACCAATGGCGTTCTTTTAAATGATGAGGTTATGGAATTCTGTAACAAAGAGATGGGAAATGTAGTTTTAAGTGTGGACGGAAGAAAAGAAGTCCATGATTACATGCGCCCGTTCCGTAAAGGTGCAGGAAGTTATGATCTGATCATGCCGAAATTCGAGAAATTTGCGGAGTCCAGAAATCAGGACAAGTATTATGTAAGAGGAACCTTTACCCATCATAATCTTGATTTTTCCCAGGATGTTCTTCATCTGGCTGACCTTGGCTTCAAACAGATCTCTGTGGAGCCGGTTGTAGCAGCAGATACAGAAGAGTATGCCATCCGTGAGGAGGATATTCCTCAGATCCTGGAACAGTATGACATTCTTGCAAAAGAAATGATCAAAAGAGAAAAAGAGGGAAAAGGATTCAACTTCTTCCACTTTATGATCGACCTTACCGGTGGCCCGTGTGTATACAAACGCCTTTCCGGATGTGGCTCAGGAACTGAGTACCTGGCTGTCACACCGTGGGGAGATTTTTATCCATGCCATCAGTTTGTCGGTGAGGAACAGTACCTCATGGGTAATGTAGACGAGGGAATCACAAAACCTGAAATCGTAAAAGATTTCGGAAGATGTAACGTCTACACAAAACCGGACTGTAAAGACTGTTTTGCCAGATTCTACTGCAGCGGCGGCTGTGCGGCAAATGGTTATCATTTCGGCGGAGATATCCGGGGGAATTATAAGATCGGATGCGAACTCCAGAGGAAGCGTGTGGAGTGCGCTATCATGATAAAAGCCGCTTTGGCGGAATAAGAGAGGAAAAAGAAAATGAAGAAAAGTAGAGGAATTGCAGTGCTGCTTCTGACAGCAATTGTCACAGTATTCTTCTGCTATGTGGCTGCGGTAGGCATTGGCCCTACAGGTACAGGTTCGGCTAAGAACATCAACACCGGACTTGATCTTGCCGGCGGTGTCAGCATCACATACCAGGCTAAGGACAGCAATCCGAGCAAGGAAGACATGTCCGATACTGTTTACAAGATGCAGCAGCGTGTTTCTCAGTACAGTACTGAGGCACAGGCGTATCAGGAAGGTTCCAACCGTATTACCATTGAGATTCCGGGAGTATCAGATGCAAATGCGATCCTGGAGGAACTTGGAAAACCAGGTTCCCTGTATTTCATTGATCAGACAGATGCAGACGGAAACCAGAACTTTACAACAGGAAACAGCGAGAGCGGATATGTCCTTGCAAGAAGCATTGAGGATATCCAGAAGGCCGGCTCTGTTGTACTGGAAGGTACAGACGTTGCAGATGCTGAGGGAGGTGCATATCAGGATTCATCCACAAGCTCCCAGAAATACGCAGTCAGCCTGACTCTTACAAAAGATGGAAAAACCAAATTTGCGGAAGCTACCAAGGCAAATGTTGGCAAGCAGATCGCAATCGTATATGACAATCAGGTGTTAAGTGCTCCGAATGTAAATGAGGAGATCTCCGGTGGAAAAGCACAGATCACCGGAATGGCAAGTACCGAAGAGGCACAGAACCTTGCTTCTTACATAAGAATTGGTTCCTTAAGCCTTGAGCTTACTGAGCTTCGTTCCAGTGTAGTTGCTGCACAGCTTGGCGAAGAAGCCATTGCTACAAGTGTAAAAGCCGGAGCCATTGGTCTTGTGATCGTTATGCTGATCATGATTATCGCATACCGTATTCCTGGACTGGTTGCATCTGTTGCACTGGTTCTTTATACAACCTTAATGCTAATTACACTGAATGCCTTTGATATCACCCTTACGCTTCCGGGTATTGCAGGTATCATCCTTGGCATTGGTATGGCCGTAGATGCCAACGTTATCATCTACGCCAGAATCCGTGAGGAGATCGCGGCAGGTCTTTCGGTCCATGCAGCGATCAAGAGTGGATTTGGCAAAGCGTTTTCCGCTATTTTTGATGGAAACATCACAACATTGATCGCAGCCTGCGTGCTGATGTGGTTGGGTTCCGGTTCTGTTAAGGGATTTGCTTACACATTGGCAATGGGAATCGTGATCTCCATGTTTACAGCACTGGTTGTGTCCAGACTTGTCATCAATGCAGTATATGCAGTTGGTGTCCGTGATCCGAAATTCTACGGCGTTGCCAAAGAGCGTAAGGTTGTGGATTTTGTTGGAAAGAGAAAGATCTTCTTTACCATTTCCATTATCCTGATCCTCTGCGGGCCTGTGGGAATGCTGATCCACAGCAATGTGATCGGTGACAAAGCCATGAATTACAGCCTGGAGTTCTCCGGCGGTACTTCTACCAATGTAACCTTCAACAAAGAGATGGATATCAAGGAGATCGACTCTGAGGTAACACCGGTTGTTGAAGCCGTGACAGGAGATAAGAACGTACAGCCGACCAAAGTTCAGGGAACCAATCAGGTAGTGATCAAAACACGTTCTCTGGATCTTAAGGAACGTGAAGCACTGAACAAGGCACTGGAAGAAAACTTTGATGTAGATACAAGCCTGATCACATCTGAGAATATTTCTGCTACTGTCAGCAATGAGATGAGAAGAGATGCTATTGTAGCCGTTATCGTAGCTGCGATCTTCATGCTTCTTTACATCTGGTTCCGTTTCAAAGATATCCGCTTTGCAAGCAGTGCGGTACTTGCACTTCTTCACGATGTCCTGGTCGTACTTGCATTTTATGTTATTTCCAGAACATCTGTGGGAAATACATTTATCGCATGTATGCTGACGATCGTAGGTTACTCTATCAATGCCACCATCGTCATCTTTGACCGTATCCGTGAGAATATGAAGGGCAGAAAGAAAGTTGAAGATGAGAAACTGAAAGAGATCGTAAACGCTAGTGTTACAGAAACTTTGACACGAAGCATTTACACATCTCTGACAACATTTGTAATGGTCGCAATTCTTTATGTGATGGGTGTTTCCTCTATTAAAGAATTTGCAGCACCTCTGATGGTAGGTATCATCGGTGGAGCATATTCTTCTGTATGCATCACAGGTGCTCTGTGGTACACCATGAAGACTTTCGGAAAGAATCGCGTTGCCGCACCGGCAGCTGCAGCAGCATCCGTTAAGACTTCCCCTGAGAAATCTGAGAAAAAGGCTAAACAGCCATCTGGCCAGCCGACAGTGCAGCAGCCAAAGAAGAAAAACCGTAAAAGAGTTGCAGACCGCCTTGCAGCGCAGGAAGCAGCAAAACAGCAGAATGATGAGGAGAAATCTGAATAAAACTGCCAGATAACAGAAACGTTCCGTATCGGGAAAGATAATTTCCCGGCGGAACGTTTTTTTTATGCGGTGTTTTCTTGTGCGTCACAAAAAACTTGCAGCCAGACGGGATTATGGGTTACAATATTATTATTGTGTCGCTTTGAAGGAAGAAAGCGACAGAGCATCGAGGAGGAAACAACATGGAACGATGGGTTGTTGCCGCAAAACGGGCGGATTTTACGGCAATTGGGAAAGAGTTTGGAATTGATCCGGTAATCGCCAGACTGATCCGGAACCGGGATGTACAGGACAGAGAGGAGATCCGCAGATACCTTTACGGAACCGTAGAAGAACTGGCTTCTCCACATTTAATGAAAGATGTGGATAAAGCAGTGGAAATCCTGCGAAACAAGATAAAAGAAAAAAAGCGTATCCGTATTATCGGAGATTATGATATTGATGGTGTAGTGTCCACGTTCATCCTCATTAAAGGACTGAAGCGAGTAGGTGCACTGGCAGATACATATATTCCGGACAGGGTGGCTGACGGATATGGGATCCACGAGCACCTGATCGAAAGAGCAGTGAACGATGGGATTGACGTAATTGTTACCTGTGATAACGGAATTGCGGCGTACAATGAGATTGCGATGGCAAAGGAAAAAGGAATAACAGTGATCATAACCGATCATCATGAGATTCCCTATAAAGAAACAGAAGCCGGCAGAGAGCTGATCCTTCCGCCAGCCGATGCCATTGTAAATCCCAAACAGCCGGATTGTAATTACCCGGAAAAAAGACTCTGCGGGGCAGTGGTTGCCCTGAAACTTGTGACAGCTCTCTATGAAGCCTGTGGTATTCCCTCAAAAGAGCTGGAGGACTTTCTGGAACTGGGGGCCATTGCCACAGTAGGAGATGTCATGGATCTTCAGGGAGAAAACCGTATCCTTGTAAAAGAAGGGCTGAAAAGACTTTCTCACACTTCCAACAAAGGCCTCCGTGAACTGATCCGTGCCAACGGTCTGGAGGATGGGCCGATTACTGCTTATCATGTAGGATTTGTGCTGGGGCCATGTATCAATGCCAGCGGAAGACTGGATACCGCTGCACGCTCTTTGAAACTTCTCTGCGCGGAGACGGAAGAGGAAGCAGCAAAACTTGCCGGTGATCTGACTGCGCTGAATCAGAGCAGAAAAGCTCTTACCGAAGAAGGAAAAGAAGAAGCGATCCGTATTGTGGAAGAGACAGAAATCGGACAGGACCGTGTTCTTGTGATCTATTTACCGGACTGTCACGAAAGTCTTGCCGGAATTATCGCAGGACGTATCCGGGAAAAGTACAATAAACCGGTCTTTGTTCTGACAAAAGGGGAAACAATGGTAAAGGGCAGCGGCCGTTCCATAGAAAGCTATTCCATGTTTGAGGAACTGGTAAAATGCGGTGATCTGATGGAACAGTATGGAGGTCACCCCATGGCTGCAGGATTATCCATCAAAGAAGAAAATGTGGAAGAATTTCGCAGACGGTTAAACGAAAACTGTACATTGACAGAAAAAGATCTGATGCCAAAGATCGTTATCGATGTGCCGATGCCGGTTTCCTATATTAATAAGGAGCTTGTGGAAGAGATATCCCTGCTGGAACCTTTTGGAAAAGGAAATACCAAGCCGATTTTTGCCCAGAAAGGACTTCGTGTTTTAAGCAGTCGTGTTCTTGGTAAAAATAGGAATGTGGCCAAACTTCAGCTCTCAGACAGCACCGGCTGTGTGATGGAAGCGGTCTATTTTGGAGAAGCAGATGAATTTGTAAATCAGGTAAAAAACAGCAGCTCTATTGCGGTAACCTATTATCCGGAGATCAACAGATACCAGGGAAGAGAGACTTTGCAGATTGTGATCCGAAATTATCTTACGGAATAAAAGGAGATCCGGCCATACACTGGGCAATATGCAATCCAAAGCCTGTCGGAATTCTGCGAGTTCTGTCGGGTTGCACATTGATTCCCTACAGAAAAAGTGCTATACTATCTATCATCTGATTGACAAATTAAACCATTGGAGGTTATTATGAAAAAAATAGAAGAATATGTAAGAAGTATCCCGGACTTTCCAGAGCCAGGGATTATTTTCCGTGACGTCACCAGTGTTATCCAGGATGCGGATGGATTACAGCTTGCGATTGATTCCATGCAGGACTGTCTGAAAGGTGTAGATTTCGATGTGATCACAGGTCTTGAATCCAGAGGCTTTATCTTTGGTATGCCGATCGCATACAATCTTCATAAACCATTCGTTCTGGTACGTAAAGCAGGAAAGCTCCCATGTGAGACCATTTCCAGAACTTACGATCTGGAATATGGAAGTGCAACGATCGAGATGCATAAGGATTCTATCAAGCCAGGACAGAAGGTTGTAATCGTAGATGACCTGATCGCTACAGGCGGAAGCGTGGAAGCAGCTATTAAGCTTGTGGAAGAGCTTGGCGGCATCGTTGTAAAAGTTGTTTTCCTCATGGAGCTTGCAGGTCTGAAAGGACGTGAGCGTCTGAAAGGCTATGATGTGGCATCTGTGATCCGTTACGACGGAAAGTAATTTTTGTCGGTGGAAGGGGATGTGAACTGTTGTAGTCATACGGCAGTATGAAATTGTGCACAGGCAGGTGGGATTTAATGGCAGAGACAAAAAATACGGAAAAACAGAACATTGAAATACAGAAGGAAGAAGAAAAAGAAAAAATGGAATCTGTCCGGAAGGCAGATGCGGCGGTAAAATCCATGCATGATTTTACAAGCCCTGAGGTCCTTTATCAGGAGCTGATAAAAAGCGTGAAAAAATATCATCCGTCCACAGATATCTCCATGATCGAAAAGGCCTATAAAGTGGCTAGTGAGGCACATAAGGATCAGAAACGTAAATCTGGTGAGCCTTATATCATTCATCCTCTCTGTGTAGCGATCATCCTTGCGGATCTTGAGCTGGATAAGGAGACCATTGTGGCAGGTCTTCTTCATGATGCAGTAGAAGATACCTGGATGACTTATGAAGAAGTGGAAAAGGAATTCGGTTCTGAGGTAGCACTTCTGGTAGATGGTGTTACCAAGCTGGGACAGCTGTCCTATTCCAAGGATAAGGTAGAGGTCCAGGCTGAGAACTTAAGGAAGATGTTCCTTGCGATGGCCAAAGATATCCGCGTTATTCTGATCAAACTTGCAGACCGTCTTCATAATATGCGTACCTTGCAGTATATGAGACCGGAGAAACAGCAGGAGAAGGCAAGAGAGACCATGGATATTTATGCTCCCATTGCCATGCGTCTTGGTATTTCCAAGATTAAGGTGGAGCTGGATGATCTTTCACTTAAATATCTGAAACCAGATGTTTATTATGACCTTGTAGAAAAAGTAGCCCTTCGTAAAAGTGCCCGTGAAGCGTTTGTCAATTCTATTGTGAAGCAGGTAAAGCAGCACATGGAAGATGCCAACATCAAGGCGCAGGTGGATGGCCGTGTGAAACATTTCTTCAGTATTTATAAGAAAATGGTCAACCAGGACAAGACCATTGACCAGATCTATGATCTGTTTGCCGTGCGTATCATTGTGGACACCGTAAAAGACTGTTATGCAGCACTTGGTGTTATCCATGAGATGTACAAGCCGATCCCGGGCAGATTTAAAGATTATATCGCAATGCCGAAAGCCAACATGTATCAGTCTCTGCATACAACACTGATTGGCCCCAACGGACAGCCTTTCGAGATCCAGATCCGTACATTCGAAATGCATAAAACCGCAGAATATGGTATTGCAGCCCACTGGAAATATAAGGAAACTTCCGATGGCAAGAAACCTGGCAAGAGCGAGGAGGAGAAGCTGAACTGGCTGCGCCAGATCCTGGAGTGGCAGCGAGACATGTCCGATAACCGGGAGTTCATGAGCCTTCTGAAAAACGACCTGGATCTTTTTGCAGACAGTGTTTACTGTTTCACGCCTCAGGGTGATGTCAAAACTCTCCCCAATGGTTCCACACCAATCGATTTTGCATACAGCGTGCACAGTGCAGTAGGAAATAAGATGGTAGGTGCCAGAGTCAATGGTAAACTGGTTCCTATTGAATATAAGATCAAAAACGGCGACCGTATTGAGATCATCACATCCCAGAATTCTCAAGGCCCAAGCCGTGACTGGTTGAAGATCGTAAAGAGCACACAGGCCAAGAACAAGATCAATCAGTGGTTTAAGAAAGAACTGAAAGAAGATAACATCCTGAAAGGTAAGGACATGCTGAATCAGTATGCCAAGACCAAAGGATTTAAACCAGGCCTGTACACCAAGCCGCAGTATATGGAATCCGTAATGCATAAATACGGTTTCCGTGACTGGGATTCCGTGCTGGCAGCCATCGGACATGGCGGCCTGAAGGAAGGTCAGGTGTTCAATAAACTGGTAGAAGCCTATGAGCGGGAGCACAAGAAAAATCTTACAGATGAGCAGGTTCTGGAAGCTGCTTCCGAGTCACAGGAGAAATTGCACATTGCCAAGAGCAAGAGTGGCATTGTGGTAAAAGGTATCCACGATGTGGCAGTCCGCTTTTCCAAATGCTGCAGTCCAATCCCTGGAGATGAGATCGTGGGATTTGTCACAAGAGGAAGAGGAATCACCATTCACCGTACGGACTGTGTGAATGTCCTCAATATGCCGGAGATCGACCGGAAACGTCTCATTGAGGCAGAGTGGCAGATGCCGGATAAGGCTGATTCTGAGAAATATGAGGCAGAGATCCAGGTTTACGCAAACAACCGTACCGGACTTCTGGTAGATATTTCCAAGATCTTTACAGAGCGGAAGATCGATCTTCGTTCCATCAACAGCCGTACCAACAAGCAGGAACGTGCGACGATCTCCATGTCCTTTAATGTATGCAGTAAACAGGAACTAAATTCCCTGATCGAGAAGATCCGTCAGGTTGAAAGTGTTCTTGATGTAGAAAGAACAACGGGCTGACCCGATAAACGGAGGAAATTTTATGAGTAAGCTTGAAATGCAGCAGTGCGTGCTGGGACAGGTGTTTACCAATTGCTATTTTCTGAAGAATAAGGAGACCGGAGAGCTGCTGATCGTAGATCCGGGAGACTATGCGGAGAAGGTTTGTCAGAAGGTAGCTCTTATGCAGGGAAAACCGGTGGGAATCCTTCTGACTCATGGCCATTTTGACCACATCATGGCTGTGAAGGAAGTGAAGGAAAAATATCAGATCCCGGTTTATGCCTGCAGACAGGAAGAAGCGATGCTGGCTGAGCCCACAGTAAATATGACTGCTGTTTATGGAAGATCCTGTTCTATTAAGCCGGATGTTCTTCTGGATGACGGTCAGATTTTTGAAGCAGCCGGATTTTCCATCCAGATGTTCCATACACCGGGACATACCAAGGGAAGCTGCTGCTACTATATTAAAGACGAAGGCGTGCTTTTCAGCGGAGATACATTGTTCTGTGGCTCTGTTGGAAGGACCGATTTTCCAGGCGGAAGTTCCGCGGAGATCGTAAGAAGCCTTCACAAGCTTGTGGATACATTGCCGGAGGATACAGAAGTATTTCCGGGACATGACACATCCACAACTATTGGTTACGAAAAGAGGTATAATCCATTTGTATAAGATTGGCATTTTGTTTCAGAACAGAGATTTTGAACATGATGTGTATGAGCTGATCAAAGCGTTTTACCCCGGAAATGAGATCACTTCTCTTTATGAGGAAGATGATGCGGATTATGATATCCGCTTCCGGGTTTCCCGTGATGAAGAAGGTTATACCATCAGTTACGATAACGGAATAGAGAAAAAAACAGCCCATGGGGCTGTGACAGAAGGGCAATCCAGTGGAGAAGCTTCGGATGCCCTTATTTCTTGCGATGACGCCCATGATACCCGCAGAAAAAATAAGGACGCCATCAAATATGCCCTGTATCAGATGCTTTCCAGTGCTACAGGAAAGACGCTTCCCTGGGGTAATCTTACAGGTATCCGTCCTGTAAAAATGGCCATGGGTATGCTGGAGTCTGGAATGAAAAATACAGAGATCGCCAGATATATGAGGGAACAGTATCTGGTAAGCCCGGAGAAAACAGCACTTGCGGTTACCATTGCCAACCGTGAGAGGGATATCCTGAAGAATATTGACTATGAGAACGGTTACAGCCTTTATGTGGGAATTCCTTTCTGTCCAAGTATCTGTCTGTACTGTTCGTTCAGTTCCTATCCACTTGAGAGATGGAGTAAATACGTAGAAGACTATCTGGATGCACTGATCAAAGAGATCCAGGCGGTTTCCAAGATGATGAAGAACCGGAAACTGGACACGGTTTATATTGGCGGCGGAACACCGACCACACTGGAACCGGATCAGCTTCGGAGACTTCTTGGCGCGATCACGGAATATTTTCCATGCGAGGACCTGGAAGAATTTACGGTTGAGGCAGGAAGACCGGACAGTATAACTTTGGAAAAGCTTCAGGCAATCCGGGAATTTCCGGTTACCAGGATTTCCGTAAATCCACAGACAATGAATCAGGAAACCCTGGATATCATTGGCAGACGCCATACAGTAGAACAGACAAAAAATGCGTTTCATATGGCAAGAGAAGCCGGATTCGACAATATCAATATGGATCTGATCGTGGGCCTTCCGGGCGAAGATATCACGAAAGTACAGCATACACTGGACGAGATAAAGGCTCTCAGGCCGGACAGCCTGACCGTACATTCCCTTGCTGTGAAGCGTGCGGCAAGACTGAATATTTTCCGCGACAAATACCAGGAGATGACTTTCGAAAATAATCAGGAAATCATGAACCTTACCATGAAAACTGCCTATGAGATGGGAATGGGCCCATATTATCTGTACAGACAGAAGAATATGAAGGGAAATTTCGAGAATGTCGGTTATTCTGAGGTTGACAAAGCGGGGATTTACAATATACTGATTATGGAGGAAAAGCAGCCGATCATCGCACTGGGTGCAGGTGGTTCCTCCAAGCTTGTGTTTGATCATGGTCAGAGGATCGAGCGTGTGGAAAACGTAAAAGACGTTCTCAACTATATTACGCGCATCGATGAAATGATCGAGAGGAAACGCGAGGGCATTGCAAAATGGCTGTAGACGGAAAGGAGAGACGGATCCTTGAAAAGCGTACAGAAGATAAATGAAACTACGCAGGACCGGATCCTGGAAATGGATCTTTCCGCAGAACTGAAACATGGAGCTGTTGTCAGTAATCTTGCCTATGATGTGGCAAAGGAGCTTGGCCTTGATGAGAAAGAATGTTATCAGCTGGCTATTGCCGGAATGCTCCATGATATAGGTAAGCTGAAACTGGAAGGATACATTAATGGCCAGGAGCAGAATCCGATGGTCATTGAAGAACTGAAATATGTCCGCATGCACTCCACATTAGGTTATGAGATCCTGAAGGACCAGGGATATTCCGATTATGTTCTGGAAAGTATTCTTTACCATCATGAGAATTTTGACGGCAGCGGATATCCCAGCAACAGAAGCGGAAAGGATATTCCTATGGGTGCAAGGATACTGAGAGTATGTGATGTATATGCGGCTTTGAGTATGGACAGACCATATCGGAAAGCTCTGGAAAAAGATGAAGTTTTAAGACTGATGATCGATGAGATTAAAAACTTTGACATGCAGGTGTTTCTTGCATTTCAGAGGGTGATTCATAAAGGAGGAAACTATGGCATTAAAAAAGAAACCGGTTACAGGAATGAAGGACATTTTACCGAAGGAAATGGCAATCCGTAACTATGTGATGAATATGATCAGAGAGACGTACGGAACCTTTGGTTTTTCCGCGATCGAGACTCCCTGTGTAGAACATATCGAGAATCTCTGCAGCAAGCAGGGTGGTGAAAACGAGAAACTGATCTTCAAGATCATGAAGAGAGGCGAGAAACTGAAACTGGATACTGCAAAAACAGAAAATGATCTGACAGATTCCGGTCTCCGTTATGACCTGACTGTACCGCTTTCCAGATATTATTCCAACAATGCCAATGAGCTTCCGGCTCCGTTTAAGGCACTTCAGATGGGAAATGTATGGAGAGCTGACCGTCCGCAGAGAGGTCGTTTCCGTCAGTTTATGCAGTGCGATATCGATATCTTAGGTGAGCCGACTTACCTGGCTGAGATCGAGCTTGTACTTGCAACAACAACACTTCTTGGAAAACTGGATTTCCACAACTTTACCATCCGTATCAATGACAGAAGAATCCTGAAAGCAATGGCTCAGTACAGCGGATTCCCGGCAGAGAGCTTTGACACCGTATTCATCATCCTTGACAAGATGGATAAGATCGGCATCGAGGGTGTTGCTGAGGAGCTTGAGAAAGAAGGATTTGCAAAAGAGAGTATTGACACTTATCTGGGACTTTTCCGTGAGATCACCAACGATGTTGAGGGTGTCCGTTATATTAAAGAGAAACTTTCCGATGTTCTGGATGCAGGTATCGCAGAGGATCTTGAGACCATCATCAATACGGTAGAATCTGTAAAAACAGCAGATTTCAAGATGTCCTTTGATCCGACACTGGTACGTGGAATGTCCTATTACACAGGTCCGATCTTCGAGATCTCCATGGACGAGTTCGGTGGAAGCGTCGGCGGTGGCGGACGTTACGATGAGATGATCGGCAAGTTCACAGGAAATAATACCTGTGCCTGCGGTTTCTCCATCGGATTTGAGAGAATCGTTATGCTGCTTCTTGAGAGAGGTTATGAGATCCCGACCAAGAATGGCAAGAAAGCATACCTGATCGAGAAGAATATGCCTGCAGACAAGCTTCTGAACATCCTGAAACAGGCAACAGAGGAGAGAAGTGCCGGTACACAGGTCAATATCTCCATTATGAAGAAGAACAAAAAGTTCCAGAAAGACCAGCTGGCAGCAGATGGTTATACAGAATTTGTAGAGTTTTTCAATAGAGACTGAAATTGAGGAGGATAAAGAGATGGCTGAAAGCATGCAGGGACTGCACAGAACCTGCCGATGTGCAGAAGTGACCACAGAGATGGTCGGAAAAGAAGTAACATTAATGGGATGGGTGGCAAAAGCCAGAAATAAAGGAGGTCTTGTGTTCGTAGACCTTCGTGACCGTTCCGGAATCATGCAGCTGATTTTTGAAAATGGCAGCATTGACGAGGAAGGTTTTACAAAAGCCGGCAAACTTCGCAGTGAGTTTGTCATTGCTGTAACTGGTACTGTAGAGAAACGTGGAGGAGCCGTAAACGAGAATCTTGCAACCGGTGAGATCGAGCTTCGTGTAAAATCTCTCCGTGTTCTTGCTGAGGCAGATGTACCGCCATTCCCGATCGAGGAGAACAGCAAGACAAAAGATGAGATCCGTCTGAAATACCGTTATCTTGACTTAAGAAGACCGGATCTTCAGAGAAATATCATGATGAAGAGCAAGGTTGCTCAGCTTACAAGACAGTTCTTCACAAACGAGGGATTTCTTGAGATCGAGACACCAATGCTTGGAAAGAGTACTCCGGAGGGAGCCAGAGACTATCTGGTACCATCCCGTGTTCATCCAGGAAGCTTCTACGGACTTCCGCAGTCTCCGCAGCTGTACAAACAGCTTCTGATGTGCTCCGGATTTGACCGTTACATCCAGATCGCAAGATGCTTCCGTGATGAGGACCTTCGTGCTGACCGTCAGCCGGAGTTCACACAGATCGATATGGAGCTTTCTTTCGTAGACGTAGATGATGTTATCGATGTTAATGAGAGATATCTTGCATTCCTGTTCAAAGAAGTTCTGGACATCGATGTAAAACTTCCGATCCAGAGAATTACCTGGCAGGAAGCTATGGACCGCTTCGGTTCTGATAAACCGGATATGCGTTTCGGCATGGAGCTTCATGATGTCAGCGATATCGTAAAAGACTGCGGTTTCGGTGTATTCACAGGTGCTCTTGAGAACGGCGGAAGCGTTCGTGGTATCAACGCAGAAGGTCAGGGCGCAATGCCGAGAAAGAAGATCGATAAGCTTGTTGAGTTCGTAAAAGGCTATGGTGCAAAAGGTCTTGCATACATTGCTATTGCAGAGGATGGAACCAGAAAGTCTTCTTTTGCCAAATTTATGACAGATGAAGAGATGGATGCTCTTGTAAAAGCTATGGATGGAAAACCGGGAGATCTTCTTCTTTTCGCAGCAGATAAGACAAAACTGGTATACGATGTACTGGGAGCACTCCGTCTTGAGCTTGCAAAACAGATGGATCTTCTGGACAAAAATGAGTACCGTTTTGTATGGGTAACAGAGTTCCCGCTTCTTGAGTGGAGCGAGGAGGAGAACCGTTTCACAGCAATGCACCATCCGTTCACCATGCTTATGGAAGAGGATCTGCCGCTTCTTGACACAGATCCGGGAAAAGTCCGTGCAAAAGCATACGATATCATTCTTAACGGAAATGAGATCGGCGGCGGTAGTGTTCGTATCCATCAGGATGATATCCAGGAAAGAATGTTTGAGGCACTTGGTTTCACAAAAGAAGCTGCACATGAGCAGTTCGGATTCCTTCTGGACGCCTTCAAATACGGAGTTCCGCCTCACGCTGGACTGGCATACGGCCTTGATAGACTTGTTATGCTTATGGCAAAGGCAGATACGATCCGTGATGTTATTGCATTCCCGAAGGTTAAGGATGCTTCCTGCCTGATGACTCAGTCACCAAGCCAGGTAAGTGAGGCACAGCTTCACGAGCTGGGACTTGACCTTGAGCCGGAAAAGGAAGAAGAGGAAGAATAAAAATCATGCAGCCGACAATCTATACATTTCTGATCGTTTGTCCACTTGTATTTCTTGCCGGATTTGTAGATGCTGTAGCAGGCGGGGGAGGACTGATCTCCCTGCCTGCTTATCTTTTGGCCGGAATTCCCATACATAATGCTGTTGCTACTAACAAACTGTCGTCGGCAACGGGAACTCTGATCTCTACGGTACGTCTGTGTAAGAATAAGTTTGTAGACTGGATTCTGGTACTTCCGTGTATCCCGATGGCGCTTCTGGGATCAACAATGGGAGCACATGTAGCACTTATTGCCAGTGATAAAATCTTGCGTTATATGCTGATCCCGGTACTTCCGGTGGTTGCTTTTTATGTATTGCGTAAGAAGAATATGGATGAAAAAGGCGGAGAGATCGCCAGAAAGAAGCAGATTCTGATCTGTGCCTTATGTTCTCTTGCGGTGGGATGTTATGATGGTTTTTATGGCCCGGGAACAGGAACTTTTCTCCTGCTTCTGTATACAGGACTTGGAAAAATGAGCGTGGCAAAAGCGTCCGGTACCATGAAGGTCACCAATCTTTCTTCCAATGTAGCAGCCCTTACCGTATTTCTGCTCAGCGGAAAGATCGTGATCATGCTTGGAATCGCAGCGTCTGTATTTTCTATTGCCGGACATTATACAGGGGCAGGCATGGTTATGAAAAACGGAAGCCGGATCATCCGGCCTATTATTCTTATAGTACTTGCACTGCTTTTTATAAAAATCATATCCGGAGTATAAAAAATACCCGTTTGGATTTTGCTGCCTGTCAGGCGGAAACAAAATCCAAACGGGTATTTTTATTTGCAGAATAGATTTTTATTCATTATCATCAGAATCGGAAGCGTTTTCATCTTCGGCAGCATCTTCCGGGACCGGGGAAGCGGTAAGTGTTCCGAAAATAGCATTTCCAAGTTCTGTGCCGGCATCCTCTAGTTTCCAGGAGACACCGTCATTTGTCAGATGAAAAGTTGCATTAGCCGTAGTTGTAGTTGTATTGTTTTTTATGCTGTCAAGAAGCAGTTCATGAGATTTATTATACCGTTTCTGAGAACCGTCTATAACTGCGTCTGCTGATGCAAGATAGGTATTCAGTTCTTCTTCGTACTGAGAGAGGATCGAATCACTGTCAAAAGTAGTCAGATCCGCCTGAACTTCTGCAAGATAACCGGAAACAGAAGTATCGGTGATTTTATAATTGAAGCAGGAATGAAACTGCTCCATAAGCGCGGAGGCAATTGCATTTTTGGCAGGATCTGAAGTATTCAGAATGGAATCCAGTCCAAGATAATTGGACATCTGCTGCACATCCATTTCCTGCAGTGTTTTCAGATAAACGCCAAGAGTTTCATCGGGTGGTACAAGATCCGGATCGGACAGATAAGTGATCAGACCACCAACCAGGTCATTTTCAAGAGAATAGCTGTGTGTGATCTCCCAGTTTGGATTGGAGGAAGATCCATGATTAATCAGCTGAATGGAAGCGTTACGATCTACGGTTTTGTAGGAATTGTTTTTCAGAAGCTTATGGAGCCGGAGATAACGCTGTTCCAGTGAATTCTCATTTTCTTCTGTGTCTTCATCGCCAGAGGCGGCTTTTAATATTTCATCCTGAAGGCTCTGGGATACAAAATCCCTGGCAAGTGCCTGAGCGTCCAGAGTGGTAAGCCGGAGTTGGGCAGAAGCGGTTTCCTGATTCTGATCTGTAGAGACATCCAGAATTTTATAATCAAAATTCTGAAAAAAAAGAGAAAAAACTTCCTTTATATCATCAGAAAGTTCTGTATTATCATCAGAATCCGGGAACAGTTCCTGGTACGATATGTATTTCATGGTTGTTTCAGAATCCAGATTTTTCAGAAGATCCAGATCTTTTTTGATTGCTTTCTCTGCGGATGTTTTTGCCGAATAGGAGCAGCCACATACAGAAACTGCCAGAAAAACAAAAAAGAAAGCCAGCAGGTATTTCACTGTCTTCATATCGTTCTTTCCTTTCAAAAAAATTTACATCTCATTTTATCAGATATCGCATCAAAAGTCAAAAATCCCTTAAAACTATACGATTTTTATAAAAAAACAGTGAAAAATTTGTGAAATTTGCATCGTTTTCCGCAAAGACTTTTCTTTTTCGGTTCAATCTGCTATGATATTTTAGGTAACTTGTAGTTTCCACATTATGCTGGGAAAAGGGGACAGATATGAAGAAACGTATTTTAATTGCCTTTGGGATTCTGATACTGGCAGCGGGGATTGGAGCTGGCGGCTGGTATTATTATACACACCATGCAGGATCCAAAAGTGGCAGTGATACTGTATATGTAACGAAGATAAGTAAGCTTTCAGAAATGGACTCCGGAGTGGAAAATCGCTACGCTGGTGTAGTGGAACCGCAGGAAACCGTTCAGGTAAAAATTGAAAGCGGACGGAAAGTAAAAGAAGTACAGGTAAAAACCGGTGAGGAAGTAAAAAAAGGCCAGCTTCTTTTTCAGTATGATCTGGGAAGCATCCAGCAGAGCCTTCAAGAAGCACAGCTGGCACTGGATCGGCTTAAAAATGAGGCTTTAAGTATTTCAGATCAGATTACAACTCTGGAAGCTGAGAAAAAGAAAGCTACAGCTGATAACCAGCTTTCTTATACAATAGAAATTGAAACTCAGAAAATGAATCTCAAGAAGAATGAATATGATCAGAAGAGTAAACAGGCGGAAATTGAAAAACTTTCCCAGGCCACACAGAATACAGAGGTTCGCAGTGAAATTGATGGTGTGATTCAGAAGATTGATACTTCGAAGATGGGCGGAGATGATTCAGATGGCGTAGATGATACGCTCACAGAAGGCTCCTCTGATTCTGGTGATTCCGGTTCCGGAGACAGTTCCAGTAATGCATTTATCACAATTTTAAGTACGGGAGCCTATCGTGTGAAAGGAACGGTAAATGAGGTGAACCGGGATTCTATCATAGAGGGAACGCCGGTAATTATCCGCTCCAGAGTTGACTCGTCCAAGACATGGAAAGGAACCATGGGTTCTGTGGATATGGATAATTCCGCAAGTAATAACAGTTCGGATATGGCAATGTTTGGAATGTCCAGTACCAGCGATGATCAGACTTCGTCCAGTACATATCCGTTCTATGTGAATCTGGATTCCTCTGACGGCCTGATGCTCGGACAGCATGTTTATATTGAGCTGGATGAAGGACAGGATGACAATAAAGTAGGTATCTGGCTGAATGATTATTTTATTGTGGATGCAGATACAGACAGTCCGTATGTGTGGATTGCAGATGCTGGAAATAAACTGGTGAAGAGGGATGTTGTGCTTGGACAGTATGACGAAAATCTTGCGGAATATGAAATTGCCGATGGACTTACTGAGAAAGATAAAATCGCATTTCCGACAGACGAACTGAAAGAAGGTATGTCTGCTGTGGAGGGAACTGCTGATCAGACAACATCTGCCATGTGGGACACGTCGGATGAAGAAGATTCTCTGGATGAAAGCGGAGAAGATTACAGTGATCTGGAAAGTGACGGAGCTGAGCCGGAGATGATCGAGGACAGCGATATGACAGATGCGACAGAGGACATTTCTTCGGGAGATGATCTTGTTCCGATGGAAGGAGCGCCGACGGAATGATTTTGGATTTAAAGGGAATATATAAAGATTACCAGCAGGGGAAAATGACAGTTCCTGTATTAAAAGATGTTAATTTTTCCATGGAAGAGGGAGAATATGTGGCGATCATGGGGCCATCCGGTTCAGGAAAAACCACTCTGATGAATATCATCGGATGTCTGGATAAGCCAACAAAAGGCTCATTTCTTCTGAATGGGGAAGATATTGCGAAGTGTTCGGAAAATGAAATGTCAGATCTCCGTCTGAAAACAATTGGATTTGTATTTCAGAGTTTTCATCTTCTTCCGAGACAGAGCGCACTGACCAATGTGGAACTGCCGCTGAATTATGCAAAAATTCCGAAAAAAGAGCGGAGAGAGCGGGCGTTTAAAGCTCTGGAACGTGTGGGACTTGCGGACAGGGTGAATTTTAAGCCCAATCAGTTATCTGGTGGACAGATGCAGAGAGTTGCCATTGCAAGAGCAATTGTAAATAATCCGAAGCTTCTTCTCGCGGATGAACCAACCGGTGCGCTGGATACCAAATCCGGCGCACAGGTTATGGAACTTTTTCAGAAATTGAATGATGAGGGAGTTTCTGTACTGATGATCACGCATGATCCGGAAATTGCGGCACATGCCAAGAGAGTTGTCACAATCCGGGATGGAGAGCTGCAGGAAAAGAGGTGATAGCATGAAAGTGGTGAAAAGAGTTATTGTTGGCGTACTGGTTGTGGCACTGGCAGCCGGAGGAATTTATACGGGGCTTGTGCATGTGAAAAAAAATAAGGTGACAGAAGTGCCGGTAACCAGTGTCAGCAACCTCCTGACGGACTGGTATTCGGAAACAACGCTGGATGGAACCATCACCACAAATGTTTCTCAGAATATAAACATGGATAAAGATATGATCATTGAGAAAATTTATGTTTCTCAGGGAGACGATGTAAAAAAGGGAGACAATCTGATCTCTTTTGATATGACACTTGTGGAAATGGAGTTGAATATTGCAAAACTGAAACTCCAGAAACAGGAACAGGATCTTACAAAAGCACAGAATCGTCTCACAAGTCTTCAGAATGGCGGGCCTATTGAGGACAGTACAGACAGTACAGATGAACTGGATACTTCTACAGGAGATACCGGCAGTACCGGAGATGATGAAATGTCTTCAACAGATCCTTCTTCCAGCGGAAATGGAGATGGAGATATGCAGTCTACTACTGGATCAGCAGCAGAGAATAGAAGCGACAGTTACCTGGCGGCTGCGACTCAGCCATTGCTCCTCAGCGCTTTTACAGATGTAGAATCCGATTCTACAGAGGATATTTCCGGGCAGATGGAAGATGTTCAGGGAGAAGAAGTTCCATCTGCCGGCAGTGCAGACCAGGAATCAGAAAGTACAGAATCCGGTTCTGATGGTTTGGGTGATGGATTGATTATGGAGCCGTCCTATCAGGACCCGGAGGTAGATGATATTACAGACGGAGAAAATCCGACTGAAAATCCGGATGAACCTGCAATATCAGCTACCCCTACGCCAACACCTACTTTGGGACCAGATGAACTTCCTGATCCCAATGGAAACGGAATAGAACAGGAAATTCCCGGAATTACAGACGGAGAACCGGAGTTTTATCAGAAACTGGATGATACATCGCAGCCTTTTACAGGAACAGGAACAGAAGAGGATCCATATGTTTTTCTTGTAAGCAGTGCAAAAGGCAAGGTTACAGTTATGGGTTCGTTTTTTAACCGGATGGCAGGTTACAGTGCAGATGGAACCAAAGTAGTGCAGGAAGGTGGCAGCTGGTTTCAGCTGGAATTTCACGAAAATGATACCATTGCTGATTTTCAGGACAGAAAACTTTCCTGTACCGGCTATTATCTGATTGATGGAAGCCTTCTGGAAAACCCAGTTTATATGTATGCAGAGACAGAGTTTACGTTGGATGGAGCATCCACCTATGATGACACCACAGATGACGAAATTCCGGATGACGGCAGCGCTGGAGACGACAGTACAGATAGCTCAACCATGTCAAGAGAGGATGCCATCAAGATCCAGAAGAACAAGATTGCAAGCCTGAAACTGGATATTGAAGAAAATAATCTGAATATCACCAAACTTGAAAATAAAGTAAAAAATAAGCTGGTAACGAGCAAGCTGGACGGAACCGTAGCTTATATCGGGGATGAGGCGACAGGTTCCTACAATGGAGATGCTTTTTTGAAAGTAAAAAGTAAAGACGGATTCTATGTAACCGGAACAGTCAGTGAGCTGATGAGGGATCAGATGCAGGAAGGAGCACTTCTTCAGTGTACCAGTTATGATTCCGGAAGTTTTGAAGCCAAAGTTTTGAATGTATCGGATTATCCGGTAGAATCTTCCAGCTATTTCTCTTATGGAGGGGATTCCAACCCGAATGTATCTTATTATACTTTTAATGCGGAAATTACAGACCGGTCACTGCAGTTTACAGATCAGGATTATGTAACGGTATCACTGAAATCCAATAAACTTGCCAAGGGAAGTCTGGTTGTAATGAAAGCCTTTATTCGGACGGAAAATGGAAACAGTTATGTTTACAAAGATGTTAAGGGAACTCTGAAAAAGCAGCAGATTACCGTGGGAAGTATTGTAAACAGCGGATATTATGCAGTGGTAACCGGTGGACTGAAATCGGATGATCTTCTGGCATTTCCTTATGGCGATGCAGTTACAGAAGGGGCCAAAACAAAAGAAGTAACATTGGATGATATGTATAATCAATAACGGAGAGGAGAAATTTCATGCTTGAAAATATACGCCTGGCTTTTCAGGGAATATGGTCACATAAGATGAGATCCTTTCTGACCATGCTTGGTATTATTATTGGTATTGCATCTATTATTGCAATTGTATCTACGATTAAGGGAACCAGTGAACAGATTAAAGAAGATCTGATTGGTTCCGGAAATAACACGGTACAGGTACTGCTCTATGATGGAGACAGCACTTACGATATGGATTACGGATCATATGGAAGTTCCGCTACTCCGCCGGTGATTTCCGATTCTCAGAAAACAGCGATTGCGGATCTGGATCATGTGATCAGTTCCACTTTTTATTACAGCAGCCAGTCTGCAAGTGTTTATTATAAGAACACAAGCTTTCAGGGTGGAACTGTGTACGGAATCGACAGCAGCTATCTGAAGACGATGGGATATCTGGTTCAGTCCGGACGGGGTTTTGTGCAGAAAGATTATGACAGTTACCGGAAGGTTGCCCTTGTGGATTCCAATGCCGCACAGAATATTTTCGGAAGTGAGAATCCTGTAGGAAAAACCATTGAGGTGGGATCAGAGCCTTATATTATTGTAGGAGTGATTACTCAGAGCGAGGATAACATGCCGAAGATCAATACACTTTCGGAATATGAGGAATATTCCCAGACAATTATGGGAAGCGTGATGATTCCGGATGCTACCTGGCCTATCGTATTCAAATTCGATCAGCCACAGAATGTAACTGTCCGTGCAGACAGTACGGATAACATGAGTTCTGTAGGAAAGGCTGCAGAGGATGTCTTAAATACAGGAATCCAGAATGAAAAAAGCAATTCCAACTTTAAATATAAAGCGGAAGATATCATGGAGAAGGTTAAAAATCTCCAGAAACTCAGTGAGAGTACTAATCAGCAGCTTATCTGGATTGCAAGTATTTCTCTTCTGGTTGGTGGAATCGGTGTTATGAATATTATGCTGGTATCTGTCACAGAACGTACCAGTGAGATTGGATTGAAAAAGGCCATCGGGGCAAGGAAAAAAGTCATTCTGGGACAGTTTTTGACAGAGGCTTCGGTGCTGACCAGTATCGGAGGAATTATAGGAGTAGTTCTTGGAATTATACTGTCAAAGGTGGTGGCCCAGGTGTCCGGGGCACCGACGGCTATCAGTATTCCGGCTATTATCGGCTCAGTAGTATTTTCCATGCTGATCGGCCTGATCTTCGGACTTCTTCCATCTGTGAAAGCTGCCAATTTGAATCCTATTGATGCCCTTCGCAGTGAATAATACAGATAATTAAAAATACAGCACATGCATAAAAAAATCTTTTTTGATTGCATGTGCTGTATTTTTATGCTGGAAAACGTATGGGAAGAACAATGGTAAATGTTGCGCCGCCGCCAGAAGTTTCGGAAACCGCAATAGTTCCGCCATGAAGAGAAACAATCTCCCGGGCGATGGAAAGTCCAAGGCCAAAATGTTGTTTATCTTTTCTGGAAGAATCCATGCGGTAGAAACGGCGAAAAACATCTTCTCTGGAAGTTTTCGGAATGCCCGGACCATTATCGGAAACAGAAAAGCAGAGCTTGCCGTCTGCCTGCTTGCCGGATTGTGTTTTCTGTATGGATTAAGGGAATTTATATCTATACCCGGGGAAAATTCTCTTTCCGTTTTTCTGGAAGGAAGTTATCCGGATCAGGATCGGGCAGAAGAAATTTTAAAAACAGTCCGGAAACAGGAAAATAAGACAGCCATCCAGGCAGAACGGATACAAGGCATTTTTCGCGGAACGGCAGCGTTTGTTTTGTCACTTTTGCTGTATATATGGCAAAAAAAGAAAGCATAAATGGAATTTTTACAGGTTTTTTCCAGATCATAAAAAAATCATGGCAGAATCTTTGGATAGTGTGATATAATACACTATAAGTGGGCAAATATTAAAACAGAAGGAGATAATTTCATGAAGGTTTTGGAAGGTAAATCTGTATTTTCCGGTATTGCAATCGGCAAGATCTCAATCCTCCAGAAGGTTGACACCAGTGTAAAACGTGTTCACGTGGAGGATCCGGAAGAAGAGGTAAAGCGTGTGGAGGCAGCCAAGGAGCAGGCTGTGGCACAGCTTCAGAAGCTTTATGACAAGGCTCTTCAGGAGGTTGGAGAGTCCGGAGCGGCAATCTTTGAAGTTCATCAGATGATGCTTGATGATGATGACTATCTTGATTCCATCCACAACATTATCCGCACAGAGTCTGTAAACGCAGAATATGCGGTTGCAACAACTGGCGACAACTTCTCATCAATGTTCGCACAGATGGACGATGATTATATGAAAGCAAGAGCGGCTGATGTGAAGGATATTTCTGACCGTCTGGTACGTGTACTTTCCGGCCATGGAGATGGAGAACTTGAGGCATCTGAACCGGTGATCGTAGTTGCTGAGGATCTTGCACCAAGTGAGACCGTACAGTTGGATAAGAGCAAAGTACTTGCATTTGTTACAAGAAAAGGTTCTTCCAACTCACATACCGCCATTCTTGCAAGAACTATGAACATTCCGGCACTGATCAATATCGAATACGACGAGTCCATGGACGGAAAAATGGCAGTTGTAGACGGAAAGAGCGGAAATCTGATCGTTGATCCGGATGCGGAAACCCTTAAGAAATACGAAGACCTGCGTGCAGATGAACTTGCACAGCGTGCAATGCTCAAGGAACTGAAAGGAAAAGAAACTGTTACCAAGAGCGGACGGAAACTCCACCTTTACGCAAACATCGGAAGTACCGGTGATGTTGCCAATGTACTTGCCAATGATGCAGAGGGTATCGGACTTTTCAGAAGTGAGTTTGTATATCTGGAAAAAGAAGATTACCCTACAGAGGAAGAGCAGTTCCAGGTTTATAAGACTGTAGCACAGAACATGGCCGGCAAAAAAGTCATTATCCGTACTCTGGATATCGGAGCAGACAAGCAGATCGATTATTTCAACATGGCACACGAGGAGAATCCTGCAATGGGATATCGTGCGATCCGTATCTGTCTGGACCGCCCGGAAGTATTCAAGACACAGCTTCGTGCACTTTTCCGCGCAAGCATGTTCGGAAATATTTCCATTATGTATCCGATGATCATCTCCGTAACAGAAGTAAAACAGATCAAGGCCATCGTAGCTGAGGTGAAAGCAGAGCTTACCGAGCAGGGCATTCCGTTCCGCGATGATGTGGAGCAGGGTATCATGATCGAGACTCCGGCTGCTGTTATGATCAGTGACCTTCTTGCAAAAGAAGTTGACTTCTTCAGTATCGGAACCAACGACCTCACCCAGTACACATTGGCGATCGACCGTCAGAACGCGAAACTGGATAACATTTATGATTCTCATCATGAGGCAGTTCTCCGTATGATCCAGATGGTTGTGGACAATGCACACAAAGAAGGCATCTGGGCTGGAATCTGTGGTGAGCTTGGTGCGGATACCACTCTTACTGAGAGATTTGTGGAAATGGGACTGGACGAGCTTTCTGTATCTCCGACCTTTGTGCTTCCGGTCAGAAAGATCGTAAGAGAAATGGAATAAGACACAGATCATAAATAGATAAAGATATTTTCCATCAATAATGTGACAGCTGCTGTACATCAAAATCTGTATGGCAGCTGTTTTTTACGGAATATTTATGGAAAATACTCATGGAAAATTTCCAATTGTGATATAGAAAAAAATATGATACACTACAATTATGGCTTTTTTAGGGCGGTTTAAAGAATTAGTCCATCAGGGGCTGATGTATTAATTCTTTAGACCGCCGAGATAACAAACCAGGAGGGAATAGATAATGGGCAAAATTGCCATTGTAACAGACAGCAACAGTGGTATCACACAGGCCCAGGCCGAAGAGCTTGGCGTTTATGTGATTCCGATGCCGTTTTATATTAATGAAAAAATGTACCTTGAAGGTGTAACTCTCACACAGGAAGAGTTTTATGAGAAGCTTAAAAAGGATGAAACGATTTCTACATCTCAGCCGAGTCCGGCAGATCTTTGTGATCTGTGGGATAAGCTTCTGAGAGATTATGAAGAGATCGTTCACATCCCAATGTCAAGCGGACTGAGCGCATCCTGTTCTACCGCAATGGGACTTGCTATTGATTATAATGGTCGTGTTCAGGTAGTGGATAATCAGCGGATTTCCGTAACACAGAGACAGTCTGTAATGGATGCTAAGATGCTTGCCGAGGCAGGAAAAAGTGCCGCAGAGATCAAAAAGATCCTTACGGATCAGAAACTCGATTCCAGTATTTATATCACACTTGACACCCTGAAATATCTGAAAAAAGGTGGCAGGATCACACCGGCAGCCGCAGCCATCGGAACGGTTCTGAACCTGAAGCCTGTACTTCAGATCCAGGGAGAGAAGCTGGATGCCTACGCCAAGGTCCGTGGCAAGAAGCAGGCCAAACGTGCCATGCTGAAGGCAATGAAGAATGATTGGGAAACACGTTTTAAGGAATATGTATCCAATGGTGAGATGTGTCTTCAGGCTGCTTATACAGGAAATCTGGAAGAAGCAGAAGAATTTAAAAAAGAGATCCAGGAGGTATTTCCGGGAATGGAGATACATATGGATCCCCTTTCCTTAAGTGTTGCCTGCCATATCGGTTATGGTGCCCTTGCAGTCGCATGTTCAAGAAAAGTGACGTTATAAGCATAAAATACAGAAACAAAGATATGAGGAGTTTGAAACATGAAGAAGATTATGGAACAGATGGCGGAAGAACTTTCCGCAGCATTTGAAAAAGCAGGTTACGATCCGTCCTACGGTAAAGTTACTGTTTCCAACAGACCGGACTTATGCGAATATCAGTGTAACGGTGCCATGGCTGGAGCCAAAACATACCACAAGGCTCCGTTTATGATTGCGGATGATGTGGTAGCGCAGCTCTCAGACAGCCAGATCTTTTCCAGAGCAGAAGTTGTAAAGCCTGGATTTATCAACCTGGATGTGAAGACGGAATTCGTTGCGGAATATATGAATAAGATGGCAGAAGATGAGAAGCTTTCCGTTGAAACTGCCAAGAACCCAAAGACGATCATCATCGACTACGGCGGACCAAACGTTGCCAAACCCCTTCACGTAGGACATCTCCGTTCTGCGATCATCGGCGAGAGCATCAAGCGTATCGGACGTTTTGTAGGACACAAGGTGATCGGCGATGTGCATCTTGGAGACTGGGGCCTTCAGATGGGACTGATCATCACAGAGCTGAAACACCGGAAACCGGAGCTGGTATATTTTGATGACAGCTTTACCGGGGAATATCCCACAGAAGCACCGTTTACCATCAGCGAACTGGAAGAGATCTATCCATGTGCCAGCGGCAAGTCCAAAGAGGACGAGGCTTACCGCAATGAAGCACTGGAGGCAACCCATCTTCTTCAGCAGGGCAAACCTGGATACATGGCTCTCTGGAATCACATTATGAACGTATCTGTAACAGACCTTAAGAGAAATTATGCAAATCTGAACGTAGAATTTGACCTCTGGAAAAAAGAATCCGACGCGCAGCCGTACATTCCGGATATGGTAGAGGATATGAAGAAACGTGGGTTCGCCTATGAGGATCAGGGAGCTCTTGTTGTAGATGTAAAAGAAGAGAGCGATACCAAGGAGATCCCTCCGTGCATGCTTCTGAAATCTGACGGAGCTTCCCTGTATACAACCACAGACCTTGCTACGATCGTAGAGCGTATGAAGCTCTTCCAGCCGGATGAGATCCTTTACGTTGTTGATAAGCGTCAGGAACTTCACTTTATCCAGGTATTCCGCTGTGCAAGAAAGACCGGTCTTGTAAATCCGGAGACCAAACTTTCCTTCCTTGGTTTCGGTACCATGAACGGAAAAGACGGTAAACCGTTTAAGACAAGAGAAGGCGGTGTTATGCGTCTGGAGAACCTGATCGCGGATATTGATGAAGAAATGTACCGCAAGATCGTGGAGAACCGCAGCGTAAAAGATAAAGATGCCAAGGATACTGCCAAGATCGTAGGACTTTCCGCAATCAAATACGGAGATCTTTCCAACCAGGCAACTAAGGATTATATCTTTGATGTTGACCGATTTACTTCCTTTGAGGGAAATACAGGCCCGTACATCCTTTATACCATCGTACGTATCAAATCCATCCTGAACCGTTATGTACAGGAGGGTGGAGATTTAAGCGCAGGCAAGATCCTTCCGGCAGTCAATGACAGCGAGAAGAACCTGATGCTCCAGCTTTCCGGCTTTGCGGCAATGGTTGAGAATGCCTTTGAAGAAAAAGCACCACATAAGATCTGTGCATATATTTACGAGGTATCCAATGCATTTAACAGCTTTTACCATGAGACAAAGATCTTAAGCGAAGAGGATCAGGCACAGAAGGAATCTTTCCTTCAGCTTCTCCAGCTTACAAGAAGAGTGCTTGAGACAAGCATCGACCTTCTTGGATTCTCTGCACCAGACCGTATGTAAGGTACAGCTTTAAAGATTAAGGTATAAGCATCATAAATAATGACAACTCGCCAGGATACAGGGACAGGAAGAAATTTTTTGTCAGCGGTATCCGGCGGGTTGTTTTTTTACTCTGTTTTTATTGGGCAAAAGCTCTTTGCAAAAGGAATGTGACATGCTATAATAAAATCCATCTTGAACGAATATGGATCTTATATATTTGTTTGCAGTTATTTATCTGATTCTATTTTTTCTGAAACCGGAATTCACCGGATGATCCCAAACAAATAAGAAATATAATTACAAATAGTATCTGGCAGAAATGAGAGGAAGGTGATCTGTCTGATTGGAACTGTCCTGAAAGAACGTTATTGCGTTATAGAACGGATTGGACATGGCGGAGGCGGAAGCCTGTATCTGGCGAAAGATATGGAACTTGGCATTTTTCGTGCTGTGAAGGAAATCCCCCTCGCAAAGAAAAAAGAAGCCATGCTGATGCAACGCCTGGAACATCCTGCGATCCCAAAGATTGTGGATTATATGGAGACAGAAGAATATTGCTATCTGATCATGGAATATATCAAAGGTCAGTCACTGGAAGAACTTCTTTGTTCAGGAAAAATTTTTTCCATACAGGAAACGCTTACAAGGGGAAAAGAGATTGCCAGAGTACTGGGTTATCTCCACAGCCGGAAACCGCCGGTCTGCTATGGAGATCTGAAACCGGATAATCTGATGATCTCTGAAACCGGACATCTGTATTTGGTCGATCTGGGAAGTGCCATGTCTGATCGTGGAAAAAGAAAACAGATCTGTGAAGGAACGAAAGGCTATGCGGCACCGGAGCAATATCAGGGTTACTTAAGTCCGAGGAGCGATATTTATGCCCTGGGGAAAACCATGGAAAAACTTTGCGGAAAAAAGAAATGGCAGTGCTTTTTATATCCGGAATTTTTCTGGTTTCTGTTTCGATGTACCAGAAAACAGGAAAAATACAGATATTCGGATATGTCATCAGTTCAGAAAAGGATCCGGAAACTGGAAAACCGATATCAGACAGTTACCTGGCGAAAACGTTTTCTGGAAGTGGTTGCCGCCGGGGTTCTGATAGGAGTATTATTTTTGACAGCGGGATTACTGAAACAGGAAGCGTTTTCTGTGGCGCTCTCAGAAGTAACAGACCTGTATTACGAAGCCAGACAGTATCCGGAAGACTCTAGGAGCCGGAAAAGGTACTGCATAACAGCGGAAAAGAAACTACAGAACTTAAACAGAAATTACAGGGAAAAAGAACAGCAGCGCCGTATTGAGCTGTTGCTGGCATGGAATGCGGAGCTTTTTAAGGAACCGGAGAAAGCGGCTTTGTATTATGAAAATATTCTTCTGTATGATGAGGAATATCCTGTGGCCTACGGAGAGTATGGAATGTTTTTACTTCGGATCGGTCAGAAAGAAGCCAGCAGAAAACTGTGGGAAGATTATAAAAAGAAAGAAAAAGCAGAGCTGTTGGAGAAAGGTGAAAGCAGGAATCTGAAACTTTGGGAGGAGATCAATGAGAAAAAGACGAAAGAATGAACGGCAAAAATGCTGCTCGGCTGCATTAGCTCTGTTGATCTTATGCAGCTGGATGGTCAGCTCTATCATCGTTTATGGATTTGATATGTCAGGGATGGATAGTTTTGATACCGGTGGATTTGATATGAATGTGGGAGAAGGAGCCGGGCAGCTGCCGGAAGACTGGGAAGGAAGTTATGGAGGAACAGAAAATGATAACAGTAACCGGGATACTGAAAAAACGGGAGAAGATCCAAATACCGGGACAGTGACAGAAAATGAACAGGAGGATTCTTACCAATGGAACCCGGATTTCCAGGCAGAAGAAGTACATTCTCCGGAAGAAAATTCCATGGAAAACGAAAATACTGCATCAGAAAATTCCGGTGGTAACGGAGAAAGATATGAATTTCAGGAACCGGATATCCAGGAAAATGAAAATCCGGGGACAACCATTGAGGAGGAAGCAAATACAGTTAACACACCGGCAGAAGGACTTACGGAAACGTCGGCACCAACAAAAACACCAATGCCAACAAAACCACCGGTTCCCACACAGACATCGTCAGCAATTCTATCTGCGACGCCGATTCCAAAATCAGTTCGTAAATCAATTCAAAAGCCAACAGCAGGCGCATCAAGGAAAAAGAAAGACCAGAATCCGGCATTATCCTACTACCAGACAGAACCAGCAGAAACGCCGGATAAGAAAGCGGAAAAAGAACAAACACCGACGATCCATGCAGAAATAGACGGTAACAGGGTTCAGATAGAGATCAGACCGGATATTCCCTTCCAGATTCTTTCATTTCGTATCAACGGAAAAGAATGTGATTTTTACTGGTATGGGAAAAAACTCCTGGCGAAATTGCCGGAAAAAACCAGAAAGCCCTGGAAAGCAGAACTTCTTGGTTTTGTGAAATCCGGGAAGCTGTACCATGAAAGCATGGACTTAACAGAAAAACAGTGATACAATAGGCATACTTACTGATTTTTTGCACAACAGGAGGAATTTATGTATAAAGCAATCTTTTTTGACCTGGACGGAACACTGACAGAATCCGGAGAGGGAATTACAAAATCTGTACAGTATGCACTGGAGAAACTTGGTGTTTCAGCGCCGGATCTGGAGCCGCTGAAAGTTTTTGTGGGACCGCCACTTCTGGATCAGTTTATGAAATATGCGGGATTTGATAAAGAGACAGCGCAGAAAGGAATCGAATACTACAGGGAACGGTATTCCGAAAAAGGAATGTATGAGAATACAGTTTATCCAGGCGTGGAAAATGCCCTGGCGGAGCTGAAACGCCGTGGCTACCGGCTGGCAGTAGCTTCTGCGAAACCTACTTTTTATGTAACACAGATCATGGATCATTTTAATCTGAGCCGTTATTTTGAAGTGATCGCGGGAACAGATCTCAATGGGCCGAAAGTTTCCAAATCTCAGGTGATCGAGGAAGCTCTGGAGAGAATGAATCTTTCCGATCACCGTGACCAGGTGATCATGGTGGGAGACCGGGAACATGATATTCTTGGAGCCAGACGATGTGGGATCCAGTGTGTGGCGGTATCTTATGGATATGGCAGCAGAGAAGAACTGGAAGCGGCCCAGCCTCTTCAGATCGTAGCTTCTGCAGATGAGCTTCTGAATTTTTTCGACTGACCCCTCTGCATAGACAGAATATTTTTCGACTGGTGTGGAGGGAACTTTATCCGGTAGGAATCCATTATCTTATCGGACAGATCCTGGGAAGTGCCGTGCTTCTCTGGCTGGTGGATCATGTCAGCAATGCACAGGAATCCTATTACAGTTATACTCTGGTGATCACCGGACTTACCGGAGTGCTGGTTATGTTTCCGGCAGTATATTTTTACCGGAAAGACCGCATAGGAAGGCTGATCGGTGGGTTAACTTCTATTGAAGAGCAGAGGCTTTCTGTTCCTGAAATGCTGCTTCTTCTCGGGGCAGGAGCAGGATTTGCCCAGTATGCCAATGTGCTGGTGGCGATCTTGCAGAACTGGATCTCGTCCAGTTACGGGGAGACCATGACGAAGATCACTTCAGGGAAAAGCCTTTTTATGATGGTCTTCTGGATGGGAATCGTAGCGCCTGTCGCGGAAGAAATGATCTTTCGTTGGCTGGTTTATCTCAGGCTTCGGGATCATTTTTCCGTACTGGTTTCCGCTGTGATCTCTGCCGCGTTTTTCGGGATCTATCATGGAAATGTCCTGCAGGCTGTGTATGCGTTTATCCTGGGAGCTCTTTTTGCGTGGTTTCTGGAGATGGGCGGCAATAAGTGGACCAGTGTGCTGATGCATATCGGGGCCAATACCTGGATCCTTATTTTCAGTGAATATGCCCAGACGCTGGTGGAAAAAACAGGAGCAGGAAGTCTTCTGATGATCTATGGGATCTTCGCAGTGGTGATGATCGGAGGATATCAGTATTTTGTACGCAGAGGAGAAAAGCGTGGTTACCGGGCTGTTTAACCAAATCAAGCAAGTAGCGAAGCGGATTGCGAATATCCGCTTGACCTGAATGGGGATTGCAAATATCCCCCTGACCCCGGATCAGACAGGGTGAAATATAAATAACTGCTTCGCAGAGAATCTGTAGTGGGATCATAGTAGAAGTGATGCCGCTGCAGATTCTTTTTTTTATGAAAAATACAGGAAGTCTTTTACGGGGAATAAGTTTATACAGATTTTATATTTATTTAAGAGACCATTTCTTGTACAGGCGGGTATCACGTGCTATCATAACTGTATTAAAAGAATTAATACACTTAATACACAGATTACAGAGAAAGGAGCGTCGTATGTTATTCTTGGATTATCAGGACAGACGTCCCATTTACGAACAGATCGTAGAGAAATTCCGGATGCTGATCCTGTCAGGAGCTGTGGAGCCATCTTCCAAGATGCCGTCTGTTCGGCAGCTGGCCGTGGAATTATCAATCAATCCAAATACCATCCAGCGGGCATATATGGAACTGGAGCAGCAGGGTCTGATCTGTCCGGTGAAGGGAAAAGGCAGTTTTGTCACAGACAGCAGCAGGATCAGGCAGATCGGTATGGAAGAAACCTTAAGCGAGATGAAAGAGATCGCAGAAAAGGGAAAGGCTCTGGGAGTAGGGGAGGAAGAAATGATCGGTGTGATCCGCTCATGCTATAAGGAGGGAAACAATGATTGAGATAAAAAACTGCAGCAAAGCTTTTGGAAAGATACAGGCAGTAAATAAGGTAACCATGGATATCGGGGAACGGGAGGTTTTTGGACTGATCGGTTCCAACGGTGCGGGAAAAAGTACTCTGCTCCGTATCATGGCCGGGATCATCCGTCAGGACAGAGGAGAAGTGCTGATGGATGAAGAAACGGTTTTTGAAAATGAAAGGATCAAAGAGCATTTTTTCTATATACCTGATGATGCATATATTCCGGCAAACTACAATGCTCTGGACATGGCAGAATTTTACCGGTGTATTTATCCGGGATTTCAGCAGGCACGTTTTGAGACAATGATGAAGCAGTTTCATCTGGATGGAAAACGAAAAATCAGCACTTTTTCCAAAGGAATGAAGAAACAGCTCCTGGTGATACTGGGAATCAGTACAGGAACGAAATATCTGTTCTGTGATGAAACCTTTGACGGTCTGGACCCGGTAATGCGCCAGGCAGTAAAAAGCATTTTTGCATCGGAGATCATGAGTCGTGAATTTACGCCGGTGATCGCTTCCCACAATCTCCGTGAGCTGGAAGATATCTGCGATCACATCGGGCTTCTTCATCAGGGAGGAATCCTTCTTTCAAGAGATCTGGAGGATATGAAATTCCACATCCATAAGATCCAGTGTGTACTTACTGACAAAAAGAAAGAAGAAGAATTAAAGAAAGAGCTGGATGTTTTGAAAACAGAGCATCAGGGCTCCCTGCTACTTATTACTGCAAGGGGAACAAGAAGAGAGATCATGGAGAAGATACAGGCAAAAAATCCTCTTTTCTGTGAAGTGCTCCCACTGACTCTGGAAGAAATATTTATCAGCGAAACGGAGGTGGCAGGCTATGAAGTCAAAAATTTATTCCAGTGAATATATGAAATCTTCTTCTAAAGGACAAAGGTGGATCCCGGCATTTGCCATGATCGCATTTCTCCTGGCATTTCCGGTAGCGGAACTTATGTTGATGGGAAAATGGAATGAGCGCAGTTATACTCAAAGTCAGCTTTCCTATCTGTATTCCAGCCTGTGGAGCAGTGACTTTCTCACAATGGGAGCAGTTGTGGCTGCGGTAACAGCATTTTTTGCAGCAGTAAGCGGTTTCTGGTATCTGTATTCCCCGAGAAAAGTGGATTTCTATCACAGCCTTCCGGTAAAACGAAGTGCACTGTTTCTGCACAGAGTATTGTTGGCTGTTTTTTATTATCTGGTGCCATATGTGATCATGGAATTTGCTGCGGTATGCATCGGGGCAGCCAGAGGATATTACAGCCTTTCCATTATGAAAAAGGCACTGATCCTGCTGGTGCTCCATCTCCTGATGTATCTTCTGGTGTATTTTTCCACAGTGCTGGTGATCGCCTGCACCGGTACCATGTTGATGGGAGCACTTGCATGGGCAGGGCTGTTTACCTACAGCATCGTTCTGGCAGTGATGCTGCAGTTAAGCGGACATTTATTTTTTGATACCTGGTACGAGGGTAGTTACGGAATTCTGGCAGCAGTGCGGAATCTGGGATCTCCTCTTATGGTGATCGTAAGCTTTATGGATAAATACAGCAGCGGGAACTATGGAAAACAGTTATTGATACTGATCTTTGTGCTGCTGCTTATGGCAGTATTATCCTGTATGGCATTTTGCAGGCGAAAATCAGAGAATACCGGAAAAGCACTGGTATATACCTGGATGGAACCGGTCTTAAGTGCTCTGATCACAATACCATCCGGACTGGGGATCGGTCTGATCTTTTATATGATCCCGGAAGATTCATCCAAAACAGCATGGTGGATCTTCGGAATGATACTGGGAACGATCCTGGTCCATGGAGTTCTGGAAGTGATCTACGAAATGGATTTTCGCAGATTTTTCCGCAGAAAAGTGCAGCTTATGATCTTTGGAGGTGTTGTGGCGATCTGTGCGCTGACCATGAAAATGGATCTTCTGGGATATGACAGATATTTTCCGGCTTATGACAATCTTCAGGGAGTTGTGGTAAATGTATGCAATCTCTCATATACTGAGCAGCTTTGCAATGTGGAAAAAAAAGAAAATGGAATCTATAAGATCCGGTATACTGCTACCTCAGACAATAGTTCCGGTCTGCTGGATCAGCCGGTGATGAAAAGTAAAGCATTGTATAACAGTCTGAAGGATATCAGGCTTCAGAATGAAAAAGGAAAAAAATCAGGAAGGCGCATGTATGTGCGTTACATAAATAAACAGGGATTCAGTGTATGCAGAAGCTATAGTGTATCCTCTGCACAGGCGCAGAATCTTATGGAAGCCTTGTATGACGAGCAGACATGGAAAGAAGACAGATATTCATTTTTCCAACTGGACAAACAGTATCTGAAAGAGGTCACCGGTATTTTCTGTGACGGAGATATTCATTCCTTATTTGAGAAAAACGCAGAGAAGCGTCAGGCACTGGCAGAGGCGCTGCGGGAAGATATTTTGGAAAATGGCGGCCAGACAGTAAAAGACCAGCCATGTGCAATGCTGATGTTTGATTATGCGGGAATTCCGTCAGAAGGCTACATGGATGAAGAGGTTATGAATGTACCGGCTGTGCAGGAAGGAGAGAATGTGACCACATCCGTTCTGGTGTATCCGTCATATAAGAGAACACTTGCAATTTTGGAGGAAACAGGATATCCTCTTTCCATGGATGAGCTGCCTGTTGAGTATATTGATGTTTATTACTTCAGCTCCGGAGCTGCCGCCGAAGATGATGAAGCTTTTTCCGACATTGAGTCCACTTCGGATCTTGAAGAAACAGAGAACGGTTATAAAGTCCGTTATGATAAAAAAGAACAGCTGGAAGCCCTGAAAAAATGTATCCGTCCATCACAGCTGGTAAACGGATGGACTATCTGGAATGCAGATGCCACAATGGAAGTGGTTTTGGAAGGACAGGAGAGCACCGGCGAGGATTCCGGACTTTATATGACATTTGCCGGTGAGATTCCGGATTTTATCAGAGCAGATGCAAAGGCAGCCCATGTAACAGAATGGGAGGTAAATGATTAATGGAAAAACCAGTCCGGCTGGATAAATTTCTGGCAGATGCCGGCGCAGGTACAAGAAGCGAGGTAAAAAAATACATACAGAAGGGTCAGGTGCAGGTTAACGGGAAACCTGTGAAAAAACCTGAGCTGAAAGTAACAGAAGAAGATCAGGTAGTTATGAACGGGCAGGAGATCCATGCTGCACCGGAATATGTATACTATCTTTTTAACAAGCCGGCAGGCTGTGTCAGCGCAACGGAGGATTCCAGAGATAAAACGGTTCTCGACTATATTGAAGAGAAAGACAGAAGAAGGGGACTTTTTCCGGTGGGACGCCTGGATAAAGATACAGAAGGCTTCCTTCTGATCACAGATGACGGTCCTCTGGCACACGAGCTTCTTTCTCCGAAAAAGCATGTTGACAAGACCTACTATGCAAAAGTATCCGGGAAAGTGACAGAAGAAGATGCCGTAAGGCTTGCAGAAGGCGTGGATATCGGGGAAAAAGATCTCACACGGCCGGCAAGGCTGGAGATCCTTTCCACCTGGGAGTCCGATACAGAATCAGCAGAATCCGGTAAGAGCTGGGTATCTGAGATCCGACTTACCATCCACGAGGGAAAATTCCATCAGGTAAAACGGATGATGGAAGCACTTGGAAAAAAAGTAACTTATCTGAAAAGACTATCCATGGGACCGCTGGCGCTTCCTTCAGATCTTCCGGCAGGGAAGTATCGTCCGCTCACCGAAAAAGAGCTGGAGCTTTTGAAATCCGCCGGAAACCGCTGAAAAACAGAAAAAAATTGGAAAAATCCCCTTTACATAAGGGGATTTCCTATGCTATAATTCAGAAGTTGCAAAAATAAGCACGCACGGCGATTCTGTAAGGACGGTGCCCTACAGTATGTAAGGGGTCCCGGGAGAAGGCGACCTGTGCGGAAGAATTTAACCAAAAAGGAGAAAAAACATGAGCGTTATTTCAATGAAGCAGCTTTTAGAGGCAGGTGTTCATTTCGGACATCAGACAAGAAGATGGAACCCTAAAATGGCTCCGTACATCTACACAGAGAGAAATGGTATCTATATTATCGATCTTCAGCAGTCTGTAGGAATGGTTGACGATGCTTACAATGCAGTAGCAGACATCGTAGCTAACGGTGGACACATCCTTTTCGTAGGAACTAAGAAACAGGCTCAGGATGCTATCCGTACAGAGGCAGAGCGTTGTGGAGAGTTCTATGTAAATGAGAGATGGCTTGGTGGTATGCTTACAAACTTCAAGACAATCCAGAGCCGTATCGCAAGACTGAAAGAGATCGAGGCTATGGAAGCTGACGGAACATTCGACGTACTTCCTAAGAAAGAAGTTATCGAGCTTCGCAAAGAGCTTGCTAAACTTCAGAAGAACCTTGGTGGTATCAAAGAGATGAAGAGAATCCCGGATGCTATCTTTATCGTAGATCCTAAGAAAGAGAGAATCTGCGTACAGGAGGCTCATACACTGGGAATCCCGCTTATCGGTATCTGCGATACGAACTGTGATCCGGAAGAGCTTGACTATGTGATCCCGGGAAATGACGATGCTATCCGTGCAGTAAAACTCATCGTTTCCAAGATGGCTGACGCTGTTATCGAGGCTAAGCAGGGAACTGCAGAGGCAGATGGCGAGATCGAGGCTGAGTCTGAGGAGTTTGCAGCTACAGAGGAATAATTCGTATAAACAGAATATTTCAGGAGGAAACGAACAATGGCTATTACAGCAGCACAGGTAAAAGAGTTAAGAGAGATGACTGGCGCCGGAATGATGGATTGTAAGAAAGCTCTTACAGCTACAGAAGGCGATATGGATAAAGCAGTTGAGTTCCTGCGTGAGAAAGGTCTTGCTACAGCACAGAAGAAAGCAAGCCGTATCGCAGCAGAGGGTCTTTGCAAAACTCTGGTAACAGAGGATGGAAAGAAAGCAGTCGTTGTTGAGGTTAATGCTGAGACAGACTTCGTTGCAAAGAACGAGAAATTCCAGGGCTATGTTGCAGATGTTGCAGCACAGGCACTTAACACAACAGCAGCTGATATCGATGCTTTCCTTGCTGAGGCATGGGCACTTGATACAACTAAGACTGTAAAAGAGGCTCTTGCAGCTCAGATCGCAGTAATCGGCGAGAACATGAACATCCGTAGATTTGCTCAGGTTGAGGAGCAGAACGGATTCATCGCTTCCTACACTCATATGGGTGGAAAGATCGGCGTTCTTGTAGACGTTGAGACAGACGTTGTTAACGATGCAGTGAAAGAGATGGCTAGAAACGTAGCTATGCAGATCGCAGCTCTGAAACCGCAGTACACAAGCGACAAAGAAGTAAGCGCTGAGTACATCGAGCATGAGAAAGAGATCCTTATGGCTCAGATCCAGAACGATCCGAAGGAGTCCCAGAAACCGGCTAAGGTTATCGAGGGAATGATCACAGGACGTATCAAGAAAGAGCTCAAAGAGATCTGCCTTCTTGACCAGACATACGTAAAAGCAGAGGACGGAAAACAGTCCGTTGCCAAATACGTAGAGCAGGTAGCAAAAGAGAACGGCGCTAAGATCCAGATCAAAGGCTTCGTTCGCTACGAGACAGGCGATGGTCTTGAGAAGAAAGAAGAGAACTTCGCTGAGGAAGTTGCAAAACAGATGGGTAAATAATCCATTAACTTAAGTTTTCATTATATTAATAAGTCTGAATTTAAGTATTTAAAGGCTCTGAAAGCCTTATAAACACTACGTTTCACAGTGATTATAAGGTCTTCGGGGCTTTTTTCTATATTTTTCTAAAAAAGTCCTAAATACCGCCAAGCATCGCTGGAAATCACCAAGAATTTCCTCAAATTGAGTATTGAGTAAGGAAAAACTGAGTAAAAGCAAAGACTTGCAATCTTCAGCGAAGTTACTCAAATTATCAGCGGTTTCGTCAGATTACCATAATTTCAAAAATCAAATTATTAACTTAAAAACTAATCTATATACCATGATTATCTGGAAGGGTTTGATACAAGGCACATGAGAAAAGCTGTGATTGAGCTGTTCCAGGTGCCTGATACAAAACCAGAAGACAGAGATCCATATATGGAAGAATTTCTGGCACAGTTCCCATATGTAAATGGTGGGTTGTTTGCAAATGAAGATATTGAAATTCCACAGTTTACGGATGAAATCAGAAATCTTTTACTGGAAAAAGCATCAGCAGATAACGGTTCAGAGAACAAAGAGACCAGCTTCCTTTTGGCGTTAATACAGGATCAATTAAAAATTATTTTCCACTATAACATAAAAAAAATGGTGGCATTTCGTATCTGCTGAAGGTACATAAGAATATTCTCCTGTCATATAATGTTCTGTAAATCAATCTGCATGGATGTTCGCTGATAATAGGTATTTATGATGTCCTGTAAAGTAATCGTACTCATTTTTTCTTCGGCAGCCTTTTGAATTTCATTATAGAATTCCTGTAAAGACAACTGAATATTAATGCCAACGCCACAATCAGGGTTGGTATGAGTATCTAAATGAAGCAGCGGTTTCTCGCCTTCAACTGCTTTATAAATATCCAGCAATGTAATCTGGTCGGCTGGTTTTGAAAGAGAAGGACGGGCATGTCCGGCTACACTGGTCATAAGTCCGGCTTTTTTTAGTTTTAACATAAGCTGGCGCACAAATCCGGGATTTGTATGTACACTTTCTGCAATTGAGGCACTGGAGAGAGATTTTTCCTGGTTGATAGCAATCAGAACCATCACATGAACAGTATCACTTAATTTCGTTGAATATTTCATGATAAGAAACTCCTTGTAGTATGATATAATGATTTTGCTTTCACATTTTTGAGACAAAATATTTCTGGTTTGTTAAAAACATCTCAAGTTCTCAACAGTTCTTTTCAATGTGTTGAGAACTTGTACATATTCTTTATTTTGATGATTGTAAATAATATAATTACAACTATAATGAAATTTAAAGGAAAAGTCAATACAGGAATAAAACTTACGGAGGATTGTCTAATATGTTGATCGCAGGCAAGTTAAAAGGAAATATAGACATTGATTATTACATGATGCGATAAAATATTTACAAAGGAGAACTTATGGAATACAAAAATCAAACAGAAAATCGTGCATTTCAGGAAATGTTGCAGGCAGCAGTAAAACGGCTGCAAAATCGTTCCGGAGAGGAGATTGCTGCAAAAAGCGGGACTGTTTTTCATAGCAGCCGAAATGTACTTGAGATAATGAGTTTTTATGAAACGATTGAAATTCAACTTCCTGAATTCTATATTAACTCAGACATAGATGAATGGCATTATCTGACATTGTTGCATTATCTGGATATGGCCGATGGCACAGAGGGCTCACAGAAGCTCATTACTTTTGGTAACCTGAAAGATGGATTGATACGGGGAACCAAGTTTGACCGGACAGCAGAGCAGAAACTGGAAAAACTCTTACAGGGCAAAGATCCTGAAAAAATTAAAAAAGCATGTAAAAGTCTGGGTGCAGAATTCACAGAGACAAAGGCGGATCTGTGTGCTGTTTTTCCAGTTCTGCCAAGATATCCGGTAACTTTAAAGATATGGTTTGCGGATGAAGAATTTCCTGCATCTGGAAAACTATTTCTTCAAGATCATGCCGATCATTATCTGAGTGTAGAAGATGCAGTAACAGTCGGAGAAATCTTGCTGCAAAAATTATCGGAAGCATTTTCTTCCCTCTGATCATGGATCAGAAAACTTTCCAGTCCGGCTTTGATAAATTTGTCAATTGTTGTCTGAATCTGTTGCCAGTCATTACAGTGATTGCGGAGCATCAGTCTGTTGATGGAAAGGCAGCCATTCATTTGAAAATAAAAAACTGATTCTGCCTGCTCAAAGGTCAGGAGGCTGTGTGACATAAGCCAGGTCACATAGCCTTCTTTTGTATTTTCTGCTAATTTTTCCAGAAGAATTGGAGCAATTGCATCATCCAGAAACAGTGCTCTGTATTGTGATTCCATCTGTATTTTCTGACAGAACGGATAGGAACAGCTTTTTTGATTTAGACAGAATAAATGATCTACAGTTGTTAACATATCCTGAGTCATATCATTAAAAATATCTGATAATACATCATGGACATCGTAGTAATGAAGATAAAAAGTGCCACGGTTGATTTCAGCATTTTTGCAGATCTCTGTAACTGTAATTTTCGTAAAACTTTTCTGCTTTAACAATTCTAAGAACGTATCTTTTATGGTTTGCCTGGTATAGCGGGTACGGCGATCTTGTTTTCTCGTTTTTTCTGACATTATATACTCCTGTATTATTTGGTATCATATGATTTCTCAACAATTTTTCTGATGTGTTGAGTAGCCATACAAATCTCACAGATTGATTATTGTAATTCATATAGTAACAACTATAATGAGATTTAAAGAAAAAGTCAACATATTGTTCAGAATTTTAGGAGGAAAAACATGGGACATGTAATTGCAGTATCAGGAAAAGGCGGCGTAGGAAAAACAACTCTTTGTGGATTATTGATCCAGTATTTGTGTGAAAGTGGGAAATGTCCGGTTCTGGCCGTGGATGCAGATGCGAATGCCAATTTAAATGAAGTACTTGGTGTGGAGCCGGAAATCACACTTGGAGAGTTGAGAGAAGAGATTGAGCGGGCAGGCGTAGACCCACGATATCAGATCCCATCCGGTATGACGAAGCAGGCATATCTGGAAATGCGTCTTTCTGATGCGATTGTGGAAGAAGATGATTATGATCTGATGGTAATGGGGCGAACCCAGGGACAGGGCTGCTATTGCTTTGTAAATGGTCTTGTACAGACCCAGGTTCAGAAACTGCAAAGCCATTATCCATATATTGTGGTTGATAACGAAGCAGGTATGGAACATATCAGCAGAGGAATCCTGCCAATGATGGAAGTTGCGATTCTTGTAAGTGACTGTTCCAGAAGAGGTGTTCAGGCAGCCGGACGTATTGCAAAGCTGATGAAGGAGTTAAACTTTAAACCACAGAAAACTGGATTAATCGTGAATCGTGTTCCAGATGGAAAACTGGATGCCGGAACTCTGGAAGAAATCCGAAATCAGGGACTGGAACTGTTAGGGGTTGTACCACATGATGACCAGGTATATCAGTATGACTGTGCTGGAAAGCCGATCATACGGCTTCCGAAAGATTCTCCTGTAAGAAGTGCACTGGGAGAAATTGTAAAGAAGTTAGGATTGTGAGTTGGAGGATTGAAAGTTTGAAGATTGAGTAAACAGAAATATTATCTGATTTGGTATAACCAATTGCAAAGAAAGGAATATCTTCATGAGAAATCATTGGACAGAAATAGAAAAATATTTAGAAGATCAGAAGATAGCGCAGGAACTGATTGGAGAACTGAGAGATTTTCACATGCGTTATGAGGTAGAGGATCAGGTAAAGGAACGGGTAGAAAAACCGGATATCCTATTTTATGGGAAAAAGATTCTGGAAATGTCAATAGCAGCGCTTCTTCAGGGAGATAACCTGTTACTTTCCGGTGCGAAAGCTACAGGAAAAAATGTACTATGTGAGACACTGGCATGGATATTTGGAAGACCGGAATACGACATTTCTTTTCATGTAAATACAGACAGTGCCGATCTGATTGGAACGGATACCTTTATAAATAATGAGGTTCGCCTTCGGAAAGGCCCCATCTACCAATGCGCGGAATTTGGAGGATTTGGAATCCTGGACGAAATCAATATGGCAAAAAATGATGCGGTTTCTGTACTGCATGCCACACTGGATCATCGGCGCAGAATCGATATTCCAGGATATAACAGGATTTTACTTCATCCGGCAACACGATTTATCGGTACGATGAATTATGGTTACGCAGGTACCAGAGAGCTAAATGAAGCATTGGTTTCAAGGTTTATGGTAATTGATATGCCTGAAATGGATGAGGATAGTGTCCTTTTTGTATTAAGACAACATTTTCCAGATGGGAAAAAAAGTGCGCTGAAAGCTTTTGCAGGACTGTTTCTGGATTTGCAGATCAAAGCTTATCATGGAGAAATCTCAACAAAATCTCTTGACCTGAGAGGATTGGTTTCTGCTGTAAAAGCAACAAAAAGCGGACTTTCTCCAATTGATGCAATCCAGATGGGAATCATAAATAAAAGTTTTGATGTATTTGAAAAAGAGATCATAGAAGATGTGGTTTCTACCAGAATCCCATCTTCCTGGACCGGAAAAGACATATGGGGGTAAACTTGTATGGAGGATGTCAGATGGCCGGCGGAACAACTGGAAGAATATCGTCTGGAGATCAGCAATCGTATCAGAAATCTTTTTTGGACAGTCAGTGGTGATTATGATATGGAATTTGAACCGGACACAGAAAAATATGTTTACTCAAAACAAACGGTTCTGTATGAGGCAGTGAAGCAGGGTGCCTTTGCACGATATTTTGATCAGAAGAAACTTGGCATGTATTTGATGAAAAAATTACATTTTTCTGCTGGAGAAGATATACTTTTGCCTCTTGCTGGATTATGCATGGATGCTGCTGTGGAGCGTTTTATCATTCGAGAACGTTTGGGAACAAAGGAAATCAGAGAACAGGCGTTCAGAGAATTAGAAAAGGCCGAGAAAGAGCAGGTATCAGACAAAGCTGGAACAGACCTGATTCACAGGATTAGGCTTCTGTATATAAGGCATGTTCTGGAGAACACAGACGATGAGGGAATGGATCCACAGGCAGAGATTGCATTGTACAAGATTCTTTCTCTGAAGGATGCGGAAAATACGGAAGATGTCATAAACGTGATAGATGAGATTTATAATCATGTTCTGGATCCCTCTTTTGAAAAAAGGAATGGAAATCTGGAGAAGATTCTGAATTTACCGGATATGGCATTAGCCAATGACGCGTGGCAGGAATGCATGACGGATGAACAGATGGAAGACATCATTCAAAAATATCTTTCTAATCTCAAAAAAAAGATGATGAGTCTGGATATCAGAAACAAAAAGAAAAAAAGATTTTATTTCTCTCCGGAAAATGAAGAAGTTCCGGAAAGCTCGGAGAATATAAATCCACAGGCAGTGCGACGGATACGGGAATATGTGGAACTGAATTACGGGAAATCGTATTTGAGTGAATCGGAGCAGGCCAGAATCAACCGGAAATTTTGTACAGGAATCCACAAAAACTGTATCCTGTATCTTACAGATGGAATTTTACAGAACCCTGTCATAAAAAATAATCAATACCGTTTTTCTCAGCTGCAGTTTGAAAAAAATAAAGCCTATTATGGAAATAATCACTGGATCATCAAAAGAAATATTTCTGTGTTGGCAGAGTCACTGAAACGGGCATTTATAATCCGAAAGGATGATTCTGCCAGCAGATCTGATGCAGGGCAGCTTGTTCCTGAAAGGTTATGGAAAATTGGAAGAACAGACGATGACAAGTTATTTAATAGAAAAAAGAGAGCAAAAGATTCTGAGTTTGTAATAGACGTCCTGATTGATTCCAGTGGTTCCCAAGCTGGCAGACAGGCTCAGGTAGCGGCGCAGGGATATATTATCAGTGAAGCATTAAGCCAGGCAGGAATTCCTCATCGGGTGACAGGATACTGTGCTTTCTGGGGATATACAGTACTTCAGAGATTTCGGGATTATGAAGATCCAAGGGAAACAAATGAAAGAATCTTTCAATTTCGGGCGTATGCCAATAACAGAGATGGGCTTGCACTGAAAACAGTCTGTTCCTCTCTCATGGAGCGACCGGAAAAAAATAAGATTTTAATCGTATTAAGTGATGGAAAACCCTGTGATATGAGCATACAACGACCAGGAACCCGCCAGCCCAAGATCTATGACGGAGAAGGAGCTGTGAAAGATACTGCTTATGAGGTGCGTCGGGCCAGAAATCAGGGAATTTTCGTAATTGGTATTTTTGTAGGGAATGAAGGAGAACTCTCCGTGGAAAAGAGAATCTATGGAAAAGACTTTGCCTATATTCGTAATATCAGCGATTTTTCCCGTATGGTAGGAACTTTTTTGCGAAGACAAATTGATATGGAATGAAAATGGAGAAATCACTATGGGAAAAATTGAATTTGCCAATTGCCAGGATGTAAGAAATCAGAAAAAGATACGGGAATTAGATTGTCCACGCTGTCATGAACCGGGAGGCATTGAAGCCTTTGTGAAAGACGGGATACTTGCAGAGGACGGAGTATGTGATAACTGCGGATATATTCTTCCAGAAGGAACAGAACTGGAGGAAGTGGAGTAAGAAGTATTTAAGGAGATAACAGATGAAAATTGCTGTAACTGGAAAAGGCGGAGTAGGGAAAACTACGATATCTGCAGTATTAGCACGGCTGTATGCAGAAGAAGGGAAAAAAGTATTTGCTGTAGATGTGGATCCAGATGCAAATCTTGGACTTGCACTGGGTTTTTCAGAGGAAGAACTGGAGAGTATTACGCCTATCAGTAAAATGAGAAGGTTGATCGAGGAGAGAACAGGTGCAGATAAAAGTAATACTTTTTATAAAGTCAATCCAAAAGTGGATGATATTCCTGAAATTTACGGAAAAGAAAATAATGGTGTTCGACTTCTGGTTTTGGGAACTGTGGAAACTGCGGGAGGCGGATGTGTATGCCCTGAAAATGTAATGTTGAAACGAATTATTAATAATCTGGTTTTACATAGAGATGATATAGTAATCCTGGACATGGAAGCAGGACTTGAGCATTTAGGACGGGGAACAACGGAAGGGATGGATCAATTTATCGTCGTGATAGAGCCGGGGGCCAGAAGTGTTCAGACTTATAAAAATGTAAAACGTTTGGCAGAAGAATTGGGTGTAAAGGAAGTAAAGGTCATAGCAAATAAAATCAGAAATGATGAAGATGAAAAGTTTGTAAGGTCTAGAATCCCGAAGCAAGATTTTTTGGGATGTGTTCATTATAATGCAGAAGTTATAGAAGCAGACAGAGAAGGAAGATCCCCTTATGGATGCAGCAAGACAGCTACGGATGAAATTCGAAAAATTAAGGAGATATTTGATGTAATGGCAAAATAGACATTATATTAATTTAATTATTTTTCGAAAACAGTTTGAAGTATGGTCATATGTAATGCTTATTATTTAGAAAAAAGAAAAGGAGTAAATATAGAGATGAAAATAGCAGTTTGCGGAAAAGGTGGATGTGGAAAAAGTACAGTAACCAGTCTTTTGGCTAAGGCTTTAGCCAGACGAGGAAAAGAAATTTTGGTAATTGATTCCGATGAATCTAATTATGGTCTGCACCGACAGCTAGGTATGAAGCTTCCCAGAGATTTTACAGACTATTTCGGTGGTAAGAAAAATGTTTTAAATGATATGATGTTATCAAAATTTACTCATCAGTTTTTTGAGGAAACCTGGACTATAGATGATATACCAGAAGATTATTATAGCCTGAAGGACGGTGTAAAACTGATGACCAGTGGAAAAATTCATCAGGCAAATGAAGGGTGTTCTTGTGCTATGGGAACTGTTATGACTCAATTCATCCAAAATCTCAGGCTTACAGAAGACCAATTTGCGCTAATGGATATGGAGGCTGGTATTGAACACTTTGGACGTGGAATTGATAACGGTGTAGATCTGATATTGATAATCATAGATCCATCCTATGAATCCCTACAGCTTTCCAAAAAAATCGGGGAATTATCGGAAAGTATTCGAAAACCATTTTATTACGTTCTCAATAAAGTAACAAAAGAGAATCAGGAAATGATGTATGAAGCTGTATGGAATTCAAGTCGAGTCGCTGTATCTCTTAGTGCGGATCCTGGTATTATGGGAGAGGGACTGATGGGGAAAGAACTATCAGAAAAACCAGATGCTATTGAAAACTTAACAGAATTTCTACTTTCTATTTAAAGAATGAGGAGATTTACTGTGGATATATGATAAAAGAACACCAGATCATACAGCTATAATTTGTAATATTACATCCACTTGACGCAAGAAATAAGCAGTGATATACTGAAGCAAAAGTTATTTATAAAATAACAATAAAACCTGGGACTATATTGTGTGATTGAACAGTTACAAAAAATGCAATTCTTGTGGAGGGTATAGGATGATACAGATTGCAATTGTGGAAGATGAAGAAATTTACGTAAAACAATTAAC